>Ga0181554_1000240_pt1 | contig 54367 bp, 62 predicted proteins | sample 011ome_16_FD_145602 | JGI IMG/M metagenome (GOLD analysis project Ga0181554, IMG submission 145602) | Coastal salt marsh microbial communities from the Groves Creek Marsh, Skidaway Island, Georgia - 011503CT metaG (spades assembly) | ecosystem: Environmental > Aquatic > Marine > Intertidal zone... | reverse complement strand
ATTGCGATGTTGATCGCGGGCACGGTCACCGTCGCGGCGTTCGTCTGCCAGCACTTCTTCCAGCGTAGGGTGGGCCCCATGGCCATCAGCCATTGCAGGAGCAAACGGTGCAGTTAGAGCCAAGGCCGCAGCAGCAAGTGCAAATCTTTTCATCAGGGGGTCCTTTTTAGGGGGTACGTTGCAAAATTCTTTTACCCCAACGCATAACGATGACAAGCGTGCCCTGAATTCCTATCTGTTGGGCTGGCAAGGAGAATAGGTTCATGGCAGCAAGCAAGCAGGCAATCGTAGCGGGCGGATGTTTCTGGTGCACGGAAGCGGTGTTTCGAGACGTTGCGGGCGTAAGCGAAGTCGAAAGCGGCTACATCGGTGGCACCAATGCCAATCCTACTTACAAAGAAGTCTGCTCGGGTCAGACCGGCCATGCAGAGGCGATCCGTGTGACCTTTGATCCCGATGTAATCTCCATGGAAGAGATTCTCGATGTATTTATGGGCACACATGATCCGACCCAGCTCAATCGTCAGGGCAACGACATCGGCACGCAGTATCGCAGCGCGATTTTTGTTTCTGATGATCTTGACCGAGAATCCGCCGAAGCCGCGATTGCGCGCTGGAACGCGGACAATGCTGGTGCAGCTGTCACAACCGTTGAAGGCCCTGCGACATGGTATCCAGCCGAGGATTATCATCAGGAATATTGGGAAGGCGAAGGCCAACGCAATCCCTATTGCCACGCTGTGATACCGCCAAAGCTTCAGAAGCTGAGAAAGAGCTTTGCCGCGAAGGTCAAAGCGTAGCGCAGGTGCTCCATGCCCGCACCTGAAGGGATAACCTATACCAGCGATCACGAGGTCAGCGAGGATGGATCGGTCACGTTCAAGTGCTCCACCGATCCAGATGCATGGCGCTGGGTGAAGCTGCAACCAAGTCACCCGATCGTCATCCAGACGTTCAATTACTTCATCAGTGTTGAATGCTCCGCGGCGCGCGGCACGCTCGATCCATCCAAATGGAGTGCGCTCACCTGGATGAGCTGGGAGATCGGTGAGGCAGGCGCTGGCATTCCCGTGCGCGGGACCACGGGCAATAGCGCGGACGGCGAAAAGATCGGCTTCGGCATTGAATTGTTCGATGCGGAGGACCGACTGGTCTATCGTACAGCAGGCAAGGGCGTTGTCTTTCAGACCCGCAATTTCGAAGGCTGGCGCAGCAAGGCCAAAAAGGAACTCGACGCCGACAAACAGCCGCCGCCATTTGCATTCGCCCCGCGCGAGGCGGTGGGCGCTTTGGATTGCGAGCATACGCTGATTGCTCCGCTGGATGACGGTGCAACAGAGACAGAGGCTTTGATCACGAATGCAAACGGCATGCCGCCGGGCAGCCGTTTTCTCGATGGATCAGGCGATCACGTTAACGCGGTCCATCTGGCGGAGGTCGGGCGGCAGTTTTGCGCGCTCCTTTTGGGGCAGCCCGATGTCCAGTTGTCAGGCGGAGAGATCAGCTTCACCCGCTATGTCGAAATGAATGTTCCGTTCTCGATTGCGCTGACGAACCGCGCCGAAGACGCAATCGAGATGATGATCGAACAGGCTGGCAAACCATGCACTTCGCTCATCTATAGACTGGCTGAAGATCGCGCTTGAAAGCGCCGCCGCTTCGCCGCATGGCGAGTGCATGAGTGACACTCGGCGATATGCGATAATCGGATGCGGGATGATGGGCCGCGAGCATATGCGCAATCTCGCACTATTGCCGCAAGCTGATCTGGTCGCGATTGCGGACCCTGATGCTGGCTCGCGTGAGGCGGCTAAGGCGCTGGCGGGCATATTGGGCCAGCGCATCGAAGCCTTCGCGGATACCGCCGAGATGCTGGATGCATTTTCCCCCGATGCTGTGATCATCGCATCTCCCAATTTTTCGCATCATGCAGTTCTGCAAGAGATCATGCCGCGCGAGCTCGCAATTCTGGTCGAAAAGCCGCTGTGTACGACCGTAGAACATGCTCAAGAGATCGCGGCACTGGCGGCTGACTATCCTGCCCTCTTCTGGGTCGGTCTGGAATATCGCTATATGCCTCCGGTCGCGCGGTTTATTGAGCGTGTGCACGCTGGCGAAACCGGTGATGTGCGGATGATGTATATCCGCGAACATCGTTTTCCCTTCTTGCCCAAGGTTGGTGACTGGAACCGTTTCAACCGCAACACGGGCGGTACGCTGGTTGAGAAATGCTGTCACTTCTTCGATCTGATGCGACACACATTACGCGATGAGCCGGTGCGGATTTTTGCGAGCGGTGGGCAGGATGAAAATCATCTCGACGAGAGCTATGGCGGCGAAGTGCCGGACATTCTCGACAACGCATTTGTGACGGTGGATTTTGCGCGTGGCGCACGGGCTGTGCTGGATCTGTGTATGTTCGCCGAAGGGGCAGAGCAGCAGGAAGAGATTTACGCGCTTGGCGCAGAGGGGCGGCTGGATGTGGAGATCCCTGCTGCGAACGTCACTTGGTCGCCACGCGACAAGAGCGGACCGATTGTCGAGCATATCGATACGCCCAAGGAAGCATTGGCAGCAGGCGATCATCACGGCGCGACCTATTTCCAGTTGCGGGAATTCCACGATGCGCTGATTTCTGGCGGCGCGCCCACGCTGAGCGCTGTCGATGGGTTGCGCTCTGTTCAAATGGGCGCAGCCGCGCAGCAATCGATCACAACCGGCTTGCCGGTTGAACTCGACTTTTTATCTTCAGGAGACAGCATTGGCTGACACTTTGCCCCCGATCGGTTTTGGCTTCTGGAAGGTCGCGTGCCAGGACGCGGTCAATGTCGCCTATGAAGCGATTGCTGCGGGGTATCGCCACCTCGATTGCGCGGCTGACTATGGCAACGAAACCGAAGTAGGGCAGGGGATCGCGCGCGCCATCGCGGACGGGCTGGTGACCCGTGAGGATCTTTGGATCACGTCCAAGCTATGGAACACTTTCCATGCGCCTGAGCACGTTGAGGAAGGGTGTCGAAAGTCGCTGTCGGACCTAGGGCTCGACTACCTTGATCTCTACCTGATTCATTTCCCGATCGCGCTGGAGTATGTGCCAATCGACACGCGTTATCCCCCCGAATGGGTGCATGACCCGGACGCGCAGAGCGGCATGAAACGTGCGAAGGTGCCTCTGCACGCTACTTGGGGGGCGATGGAGACGTTGGTGGGAAAGGGCCTCACTAAGCGGATTGGCGTTTGTAACTATAACAGCGGCCTGATCCATGATCTGATGAGCTATGCGACCGTGCATCCGCATACTCTTCAGATCGAGGCGCATCCCTATTTGACACAGGAACGCTTGATCCGGCTGGCCAAGGACTATGGGATTGAAGTCACGGCTTTCTCGCCGCTTGGTGCACTATCCTATGTCGAGCTCGATATGGCGGGCCAAGGCGATAGCGTGCTGACTGAACCTGCCGTGCTCGCTGCGGCGCAGGCGCATGGCAAAACGCCGGCTCAAGTGGTGTTGCGCTGGGGCGTGCAGCGCGGAACATCGATCATTCCCAAGACATCCAAGCCTGAGCGGATGCGCGAGAACCTGGACATCATGGACTTCGCGCTGAGCGAAGAAGAGATGAACGCGATCAGCGCACTCAACCAGAACCGCCGCTTCAATGATCCAGGCACCTTCACGGAAGCGGCCTTCAACACATTCCACCCGATCTATGACTGACTTTCCCGCCATCATCACCGGAGGGGGCGACCTCTCCGAATTTCTGTCTTGCAACAAGAGCGCGGTTGATGCGGCGCTCGCCGATGCAGGCGCGCTGTTGTTTCGCGAATTCGATGTGCCCGATCCCTTGGCTTTCGATGCGGCGATCAATGGCTACGGTGAAGCGGGCTTCACCTACGAAGACTCGCTTTCGAACGCAGTGCGCACCAATGTGACGCCGCGCGTTTTCACCGCAAACGAAGCGCCGCCCACGACCGAGATCTTTCTGCATCACGAAATGGCGCAAACACCGCTCTATCCCGGCAAGCTGTTCTTCTATTGCGAGATCGCACCGGGCGAAGGCGGCGCGACGCCTGTGTGCCGCTCGGATTGGGTGCTCGATCGTTTGAAGGCGGAAGCGCCGGAATTCTACGGCGATTGTCGCGATCATGGCGTACGCTACACTAATGTCATGCCGGGCAGCGATGATGCGGGTTCAGGACAGGGGCGCAGTTGGCGAAGTACGCTGAGCGTGGATACGCGCGAGCGAGCGGAATCGCGACTGGCGGAACTAGGCTATGAGTGGGAATGGCTGGACGGGGATGTGCTGCGCGCGACCACGCCAGTGCTGCCTGCCATCCGACAGCTTCAGGATGGGCGGGAGACTTTCTTCAATCAACTGATTGCCGCCTATCGCGGCTGGTCGGATAGCCGCAATGATCCGAACCGCGCGATCATGCTTGGCAATGGCGAGCCGATTTCAGCTGCTGCGATGGCCGATGTGATAGCGATTGCAGATGAGCTGACGGCTGACATTGCGTGGCAAGCAGGCGACGTGGCTTTGATCGACAACTTTACGGTGATGCATGGGCGGCGGCCATTTGCGGGCAAGCGCCGCGTGCTGGCCTCGCTGATCAGCTAACGGCTTGCTTCCTAACCGCCATCACCCATGCAGCCAGGTTCGCCGCGAATAGCAGGCCCATCAACAGCGCGAACAGCGCAGACAGACCAGCGGTGTACGCCAGGCCAATGGGTGAGAAGACCAGATAGAGCGTCACCACGCCAGATAGCAACGTGAATGCGGTCGGTCGGGCAAAGCGCCATGGCGTCATGTCGACCTCATGCCGGTTGACCGGCTGGTACGGTGCCTCGCGTGGCTGCCAATATCCCACCGCCAGCATTATGGCGACTTCAATCACGAACAGGATGGCGTATTGATGGATGAAGTGCAGCGTCACGACATCGTCGAATACGAACCGCAGCAAGCCGTATGCTGTAACGTGGAAGATGATCACAACCTTTGCGCCCAGCGCCGGAACGCGCGCTGTGAACAGCCCCATGATCACGATCACGACTGTCGGGATATTGTAGAAACCGGTGAAGACGCGCACCACTTGCCACAGGCCTTCCTCAGCGAAATAGAGCAGAGGTGCCACGGTGAAAGAGAACAACGCGATGATGACGCTGGCGATCTTCGCCACGCGCACAAGATACGCATCGCTCGCCTGCTTGCGTGACAGTGCATAGATATCGAGCGTGAACAGCGTCGCGGCACTGTTCAGCAACGAATTGAACGAGCTGAAGACCGCACCCAGCAGGACCGCAAGAAAGATTCCGCCAAGATAGGCGGGAAGCAGGTCTGAAACGAGCCGCGGGTACGCCTCATCAATCGATCCAAATCCGGGGCCATAAAGATGGAATGCGATCACGCCCGGGATCATCATCATGAACGGGACCATGATCTTGAAGAAGCCGGACGCCAGCACGCCCTTCTGCCCTTCCGCCAAAGACTGCGCCCCCAATGTGCGCTGAATCACATATTGGTTGGTGCACCAGTAAAACAGGTTGGCGAAGATCATGCCGGTGAAAATCGTGCCGAACGGTGTCGGGTCAGTGCTCGATCCGATCGCATTCAGCTTTTCCGGGTGATCGCTGGTCAGGCGGGACAGCCCATCCGAGAAACTGCCATCGCCCAGCGCGACTAGGCCCAGTATCGGCACAAGCAGTCCGATAAACAGCAGCCCGATACCGTTAAGCGTGTCGGATACTGCCACCGCGCGCAAACCGCCGAACACAGCATATGCGGCGCCTGTCAGCCCGATTACGATCACTGTCAGTACGAGCGCGGGAAACATGTCCAGCCCGGTTAGCTGTGGCACATCGAAGAACTGCATCACCGCCAGCGATCCGGAATAGAGCACCGAAGGGATCGTCACGAGCCCGTATCCGAGCATGAACAGCAGCACGGACATGCGCCGAACAGTCGGATCGAACCGATCAGCAAGGAATTCCGGCAATGTTGTGAACGCACCGGCGAGATATCGCGGCAAGAACAGGAACGCCATGGCGACAGTCGCGATGGCTGCGGTTACTTCCCATGCCATGCTGGAAAGATTGTGGCCATAGGCAGATCCATTGAGGCCGATCAGTTGCTCTGCCGACAGATTGGTCAGCAATAGCGAACCTGCGATGAAACCGGCGGTCAGACCGCGCCCGGCGAGGAAATAGCCCTCTCGCGTGTCAGTTTGCCCGCGAGTTTTGCGCCAGCTGATCCAAGCGATCAGCGCCATCACTGCAACACAGCTGGTGAATGTGAAAGCGAGCCCCCCGTCCATTTAGCTGGCCTTAAGCGATTAATTGTGAGGCGCAAGCTGGCGACATTGCATGGGTTGCTTGTCACTAATGAGAATTATTCGCAATAAAACTCTCGACAGAAAGCCTCGCTCGCGCTTATGGCCGCATTGGATCGGAATTCACCGAGTCGAAGGAAGTGCTGATGACCAACCGTTTTGCTTTGGGCCTTGTGCTCGCTCCGCTTGTTGTTCTTGGTGCCTGCTCGCAAGAGGCAGAGACGAGCGATGACACCTTGGTCATCTATTCCTCGCGGCACTACGATTCCGACTATGCGCTTTACGAGGCTTTTACCGAGGCGACAGGGGTGGAAGTCGAAGTGGTCGAAGCCGATGGAGATCTGCTGATCGAGCGGGTGAAGGCTGATGGCGACAGCAATCCGCCAGACGTTATCATTACAGTCGATTCCGGCAGGCTATGGAAGGCCGATCAGGAAGGTTTGTTTGCGTCGACAAGCTCTGACATTCTCAACCAGCGTGTACCTGCATCGATGCACCACCCTGAAGGCCATTGGTACGGAATTTCCAGCCGTGCACGTGTGTTGGTGTACGCGAAGGACCGCGTGCAGGCGAGCGAGCTGACCGGCTATGAAAGCCTTGCCGATCCAAAATTCGGGGGCCGCGTGTGTGCGCGCAGCTCCGGCAATATCTACAATATTTCGCTGCTCTCTGCGCTGATCGCCCGCTGGGGTGAAGAGCGCGCGCAGGATTGGGCCAGCAAGGTCGCGGGGAATTTCGCGCGCGATCCGCAAGGCGGCGACAGCGACCAGATCCGTGCGGTAGTGGCTGGCGAATGCGATCTCGCACTGGTCAATCATTACTACTTTGCGCGCATGGCGTTGGACACGAATGAAGATGTGAGCAACGTTGAAGTTTACTGGCCCGAAGCCGATCCGGGCGTGCATGTAAACATCTCGGGTGCCGGTGTTGCGGCGAATGCGCGCCATCCCGAACTGGCAAAGAAATTCATCGAATTTGCGGTTTCAGACGAAGCGCAGAAGTTGTTTCCAGAGCTGACCAGCGAATATCCGGCGGTTCCGTCTGTCACCTATGACAATGCAGTGCTGGACGCACTGGGCAAGTTCAAGGCGGATCCGCTGGACGGGACGACAATCGGTTCGCGCCAAGAAGAAGCGCAACGTTTGTTCGATCAGGCCGGCTGGCCCTGATCAGCAGGGCAATCGGTAAGGCGCATTGGCGGCAGTAACGAATAGCATCGGCAATCGGGCAGCCTTCGCGGCTGGAGGGAATCTGCGCCGACTGGATCCCGCGGTTGTCGGCACAGTACTTGCCTCTTTTTTCGCGCTGCCGATCATTGCGCTTATCGCGCTCGCGCTGTCGGGCGACAGCGAATATCTTGATCACATCGCTTCGACCCGGCTAGCCGAGTTTTCGATAAAGTCGACAAAGCTTGCGATCATGTCAGGGGCGCTTGCAGCATTGATAGGTGTCAGCTGCGCCTGGCTTGTCACGCGATACGATTTTGCCGGGCGCCGGGCGCTGAGTTGGCTGCTGATCTTGCCGCTTGCCATGCCGGGCTATGTGGCCGCCTATAGCTGGTATGCGATCACGGCGCCGGGCAGCAAGTTCGAGGCCGCAAGTGGATGGGATTTGCCGACTGTCTCCGGCATTTCCGGCGCGGCGTTCATTTTTGCCCTCACGCTCTACCCTTATGTCTATCTGCTCAGTCACAATGCGATGGAAGCGCATGGCCGGCTCAGCTGGGATATCGCCCGTAGCCTGGGCGCAGGCCCCTGGCGCGCTTTCCGGCAAATCACTTTGCCACTGATATGGCCGGCCGCTGCGGCGGGCACAGCTTTGGTCATCATGGAAGTGCTCGCGGATTATGGTGTGGCCGATTTCCTGGGGGTTTCGACGCTAACCGTGGGTATCGTGCGTGCATGGTCTTCGTTCAGCGATCCGGCTGCCGCTGCGCAGTTGGCTGTGCTGTTGCTGTTTGGTGCTTTGCTGGCGCTGGGAGCAGAGCGCACGGCGCGTGGGCGCAGGCAGTTCGCTTCGACTGGAGCGAGCGACACCCAGCTCAGCCCGCGATCGCAATTGACCGGCTGGCGCAGCGCAGTCGTGGCAGGATTGGCTATGCTGCCCATCGCATTGGGCTTGCTCATTCCGGCCGGAAATCTGGCCTGGTTGGCGATCAATACACGGCCATCAGATTCGGTTTTGCCCGCTTTGCAGGGCACATTGTTGCTAGCGATCGGCTCTGCCGCTCTGGCGGTATTTCTGGGGCTAACCGCCGCTTATGTATTGCGCAGCGGCAACCGCGTGGCGCGCGCTTCCGTGCGTGTCTTGCAGGCAGGCTATGCGGTGCCGGGCGCGGTTGCAGCAATTGCCATTCTGTCAGCGCTGGCAATCGGACAGTCGGTGCTGAATGCTCTGTCCGGTGCGCAGGCGGCCATACTTACAGGGGGCGGCATAATCGCTTTGTTGCTGGCCTATCAGTCCCGCTTTGCGGCGGTAGCAATCCTGCCTTCGGAAGCGGCCTTGATGAAGGTTCGCCCGGAATTGGACGAGGCAGCGCGCAGCCTTGGCGCGTCGCCCATGCGCGTGGTCACAAAAATTCACCTACCGCTCGTCTTGACCGGGTTGGCAACTGCCGGACTTCTAGTAGCAATCGAAGTGATGAAGGAATTGCCCGCGACGATGATACTGCGGCCTTTCAGCCTTGATACGCTGGCAGTCACAGCACATAATTACGCCAGTGACGAACGGCTTGCGCAAGCGGCGCTACCGGCATTGATCCTTATCGCGATCTGTGTTCCTGCAACGGCTTTGCTGAATCTGGTGAGGCCCAACGCATGAGTGCCACTGAAGCGCAAATCTCCTTGAAGGATGTTGCCTGCGAGATTGCAGGCAAGCGCATTCTGGACGGCATAGATCTGGATCTTCCGCGCGGAGCGATCACAGTTGTGCTGGGGCCATCGGGCGCTGGCAAATCCACACTTCTGCGCGCGATTGCCGGCTTCGAGCCTGTGAGTGCGGGCACGATCACCTCCCCAGCTGGCATCATGTCCTTGCCCAGTGTTACCCTGCCACCGGAAAAGCGCCGGATTGGCGTTGTGGTGCAAAGCAACGCCTTGTTCCCGCACATGACGGCGGCCGAGAATGTGCGCTTCGGGATGGATCGATCTGACGGCCCGCGCTCTGCGCAAGAATGGCTCGCCAAAGTCGAGCTGGCAGAGCGCGCCAATGCCTACCCGCACGAATTGTCGGGCGGAGAGCAACAGCGCATTGCGCTTGCCCGTGCGCTAGCCAGTCAGCCAGATGTGGTTCTGCTTGATGAAGCCTTCTCCAGTCTTGATCAGCAATTGCGCAAATCCATGCGGCGCGATGCAAAGCTCTTGCTGAAAGAGGCTGATGCTGCAGTATTGGTCGTCACCCATGATCCCGATGAAGCGCTTGAACTGGCTGACACGATCGTTGTGCTGAACGATGGGCGCATTGTGCAGGAAGGCGTCCCGGAAGATCTCTATTGGCGCCCACAAAGCATTGTCGCTGCACGGCTATTGGGGGAAGTGAATGCGCTGTCCGGGACGTGGCACGATGGCGTTCTGAAAACCGCGATTGGCGACATAATACTCTCTGAAATCACGGAGAAAGAGCCTCAAACGGCACTTCTCCGCCCGTCAGCCCTTTCACTCGTCTCTTCATCAAATGGCCCATGGACCGTCATCGAAAAAGAATTTTCTGCAGGATATCGTTTTGTCACGATAAAGGAAAAAAATGGCGAAATTCTGAGGATTTCCGGTCATACAGACGTCACAATGAAGGTCGGCGATAAGGTTGATGTAGCCTTCGATCCGGAGCGGGTTGGCTGGGTCTGATCTTGAGTTATCCGACAACGAGTTGAAGAATCAGTTTGTCGAATGCCCATTAAATGAGTTAGCTTCCAAATCAGGACCGCAAAAGCGGTCAGGGGAATTTGGGAGAGGGTTTATGAAATTGAAAGCATTGCTACTGTCCGGCATCTGCGCGGGTTCAATCGCAACACCTGCTATAGCGCAAGACGCGCAGACTGACGACGACAGATTCCAAAGCGCAGGACCTGTCATTGTTGTTACCGCACAACGTCAGGCACAAAGTCTGCAAGAAGTTCCGATCGCGGTTAGCGCGTTTGACGCTGAAGCACTCGAGTCGCAACAGATTGAAAACGCCAGTGACTTGCAGCTGACGCTACCCAACGTTTCTTTCACCAAGAGCAACTTTACTGGTGCGAGTTTTACGATCCGTGGCATCGGTGACCTTTGTGTGGGTGTGAGCTGTGACAGTGCCACCGCGATCCACTTGAACTCCGCACCTCTGTTTGGAACGCGTTTGTTCGAAACCGAGTATTTCGATCTTGAACGGATCGAAGTATTGCGTGGTCCGCAGGGCACATTGTTTGGGCGTAATGCGACTTCAGGCGTTGTGAACGTCGTCTCCGCAAAACCTGATCTTTCCGGCTTTTCTGGCAAAGCTGAGTTCGAATACGGCAACTTCAATAGCATGAAAGCCAAGGGCATGCTCAACCTGCCGATTGGCGAATCTATCGGTGCGCGCGTTGCCGGCTTCTATCTCAAGCGCGATGGTTACACCGAGAACTTGACCACTGGGACCGACTTTGACGACCGCGACATGTACGCGATCCGCGGTTCGCTTCGTTTCGAGCCCGGCCCCGACACGACCATTGATTTGATGGCATATTACTTTGAGGAAGATGACAACCGTTCGCGCATCCAAAAGCAGCTGTGCCAACGGGACCCGACTGGCGTATTGGGATGCCTCAATGCACGGCGCGACTTTGACAAATTGAACGCCAACGCGACTTTTACTGGCACGCTGGGTTCTTCCGAGTTCCTTGCGGTCAACGGTATTCCGAGCTCGCTAGGGTTAAACAGCCTGTATGGTCCGGATGCTTATGCTAATTTCAACGAACCCAATGATGTGCGCAAGATTCGTACAGAGTTCGTTCCGGAATACTTCACTGACGAACTACAACTACAAGCGCATATCGAACACAACTTTGGCGATATCCAGGTTGCAGTCACTGGCACCTATCAAGAAACCAGCGTCGATTCCCGACAGGACTACAACCAGGGAGTTGGCGAGATTCCAAATCGTGCAGTGGCTTTTGGCACATTGAATGCGTTTGCTGGTGGCCTTACCCCGGTTCCAGCGGCGTACTTCACGCCGATCACGGCAGCTTTGTTTGATGGCAGCGGCAATCTTTGTACGTCGGACACCCGTCTTGACGGCCGAGGCTCCTACGAAGGTTTCAGGGTTTGTACGCCAAACGGCACGCAGTTTGACCGGTCGAACTCGGACGTCGAAAGCTATTCGGTCGAAGCGATTATCTCGTCTGATCTGGATGGTCCTTTTAACTTCTTGCTTGGTGGTATCTACGCAGAATCAGAGGTGCTCGAGAACAGCTATTTCGTAAATGCCTTTGCGATCGATTACATCACTGGTGTGCTCGGTTCATTCACGTCATTGGGCAACGGCCTGCCACCGTCCTATTTGGCAACGTCATTCTTCCGCAACAACACGCGGAACGCCCAGCTGGAAAGCTTCGGCATTTTTGCAGAGGGTTATTTCGACGTTACTGATAGGCTGAAGGTAACGGCCGGCATTCGTTACAATGACGATAAAAAGTCGACCTCTGCGCGCTCGACGCTGGCGAGTTTCCTAAACCCTTACTCCAACGATGGTGACCCCTTTGATTCACCATTTGTCGGTTCTTACGATGCCGATCCGGGGATTGCTGGAAATCAGCTTACCGCCGATCGCTCAGTTGGCTTCGATGAGATAACAGGCCGTTTCGTGGTCGATTATGCCTTGTCTCCAGACAACCACATTTACGCATCTTATTCGCGTGGCTATAAATCGGGCGGTATCAACCCGCCATTGCAGCCGATCTTTTCGGTTCCTGATAGTTTCGGACCAGAGAAGATCGATGCGTTTGAAGTCGGCTCGAAGAACACCTTCGCCAATGGCATGATCCAGCTGAATGCGACCGCGTTCTATTATAAGTACAAGGGCCTTCAGCTAAGCCGGATTATCGCGCGTACGTCAGTCAACGATACGATTGACGCCAATATCTGGGGCATTGAGCTCGAGTCTGTGTTGCGGCCCGATCCGGCATGGCTAGTCAACATGAACTTCAGCTATCTAAATGCTGAAGTCGCCGGAGATCAGCTTTTCTCCAACCCACGTGATCCTGGTGGTGGCGATCCAAATGCAGTGATCATCAAGGATATCACTAATGGTGCCCTGTGCGCCGTTACCGGGCCTTCGCAAGCGGTAACAGCCGGATTCGTTACAGCCGTAAATGGCAGCCTAGGGCTGCAAGGTCCGACGTCGTTCCCGTCCGATGGCAATATTGCTTCAACCGGTGCTTTCAGTATCTGCAGTGTACTTGAAGCGAATGCTCCGGCAGGACTGGCGGTTTTGAGCCCTGGCGTTCAGGTTAACCTTAAAGGCAACAAGCTGCCGCAGGCGCCTACGATCAAAGCGTCGGCGGGTATCCAGTACACTCACGATTTCGGCAGCGGCATGACACTTGTTCCGCGCTTCGATATTTCGATGACTGGTGAACAATACGGCAATGTCTTCAACGGCAATGTAAACCGGCTTGAACCATTCGTTCAGGCGAATGCGCAGATCCAGTTGAATTCGGCTGAAGAGAACTGGTTCGTACGCGGTTTCGTCCAGAACATCTTTGACAGTGACTCGGTTACGGGTCTGTATGTGACGGACGCAAGCTCGGGCTTGTTCAGCAATATCTTTACGCTTGATCCGCGCCGCTACGGTGTGGCTGTTGGTATAAACTTCTGATCAAAGAGTTTCTGGTCCAGCACAGGGGATTTCCTCCCCCTGGGATCAGAATGGGGGGAAGGGCCGGCTTCGCGCCGGCCCTTTTTGTTTGCAGATTGGGTCAGTCGCTTTGCAGGTTGCGGTACTCACCGCGGAAATAGAGGAGCGGATCGCCTTTCTCGGCAAAGCGAACATGCTCGACCTGCCCCACCAAGATCGCGTGATCACCACCGTCGGCGACTGAGTAACGCTGGCACTCGAAATTCGCGAGCGCGTCACGAATGATGGGTACGTCGTGATGCCAGGTCTCGAACTGCGTTTCTGCGAAACGGTCTGTGCCTTTCGTGGCGAACAGACGAGAAAGGTTGGCCTGTTCGTCTGACAGGACATTCACTGCGAAATGATCCGCTTCCAACAGCACTTGTGTGGTGGCCGCGGATAGAGCCGGACAAACCAGCAAGAGCGGGGGTTCAAGGCTGACCGAAGTGAAGCTGTTGGCGGTGAGACCAACGGGCTCGCCGTCGGGTGCGCGCGCGGTAACCACTGTTATCCCCGTCGCGTAGCAGCCCATGGCGCGGCGAAGCATGACGCTGTCTGATCCGGCGCGATAAGTTGTCGTAGCCTTGGCATCCATGCGCCCCATGTGCGCAGGACCACCCTGTTTTGCAAGCGCGAACCCATCTTCTCGAACCAAGAGCGCTAACAATAGCCCCATGACATGGCGGGCCGACTTCGCTAACTAAGTGAGACATCACGGGCTGACGAGAGGTATCTGACAATAAATGGCGAGGTCTGACGACAACGCATTGGGGCGCGGCAGTTTGGTTGCCGACCAACCCAACATCCTGGATCTTGGTCAAAGCGAAGAACTGCGGGTGCCAAAGACCGCTGAGATTGTTGCAGACCGGATCCGCAAGCGGATCATCTCCGGCGATCTGGACGAAGGTTCGTCTTTACCGCCAGAGGGCCAACTGCTGGAACAATTTGGCGTGTCGCGCCCGACTTTGCGTGAAGCCTTTCGTATTCTGGAGGCCGAGCGGTTGATTTCCGTTACGCGTGGATCGCGCAGTGGCGCTCGTGTCAGCCGCCCGAAAGTGAGCGGTGTGTCGCGCTATGCAAGCTTCGTTCTGCAAGCGAATGAAACCACTGTACCGGATATCTTTGAAGCCCGGCTGGCGTTGGAACTGTATGTGGTTCGCCGTTTGGCGCGAACGGGTGCCAAGGCTTCACTAGAGATACTTCGAAACGAGATTGACCGTTTGGAGCGCCTGGATGAGGCGGGCGACACGCGCGGCTTTATCGCGGCGTTGACAGAGTTTCATGAATTGCTGGTGGAACAAGGTGGCAATCGCACGCTCCACTTCATGATCCAGATGCTGCACGATCTGATGGATCAGGTGAAGTTGCGGCTGATACGGCGCGATGCCGAAGGGCGGATCGCGGACAGTGGTACGGCATTGAAAAGCATGCGAAAGCTGATCGACCTGATCGAAGCTGGAGATGGTGACGGGGCGGCCAAACACTGGCGACTGCATTTAATCAATGCCAACAAGACGTGGGCCTTCGACGGCAGCCTGCGTGACATTCTGGCAGGGTAAAGCGTTGGCTGTACGGGCTAATTTCCGAACAGGGCTTGCAACACGCTGCGTCGCTTGGGTTTTGACTGGCCGGTCATCTCAAACAGATAATTTGCGAGCAGGACTGCCTGATTGCGATCGAGCATCACTGCGCGTTCGTGGACTTCCTTCTCTTCGCTCTCGGTCCGGTGCATTGTTTGCATGTGCAACACCATGCGTTTGCCAAGATCGTCCAGCTTCCAGCCGACCAGCGCACCTGTATCAATCGGTTCCATCGAGTTTCTCACCGTCTCGCCCTTGTTGGGCGTTAGGCAAGTTTAGCTTAACGCGACTAACTCGCCAAATGCCGGCGCGCGCATATCCACCTGCATTGTCAGTTTCACCAAGTGTGCATATCGGCCGCACGCTGCCATAACGTTTCCATCTCAATATCAGGGAAGTTGAATTCACATGCTCGATACAAGCTATCGCACCGCCTATAACGAAGACCATGAGGCTTTCCGTGACACCGTGCGAAAGGTGTTCGCGCAACATCTCGAGCCTAATCTGGACCAGCATGAAGCAGAAGGTATTGTCCCGCGCGAGGTCTGGAAGGCTGTTGGTGAGGCGGGCCTGCTGTGCCCTACTGTGAAAGAGGAAAATGGCGGGCTGGGGCTCGATTTCGGCTTTAACTGCGTGCTGTGTGAAGAGCTTTCGTACCTGGGTTCTGCGGCAGGCTTCACTCTGCAAAGCGACATCACGGCCAATTACTTTGAACGGCTGGGTACTGAAGAGCAGCGGCAGAAATACCTGCCTGGAATGGTCTCTGGCGATATCATTACGGCCATTGCCATGACTGAACCAGGCGCGGGGTCCGATTTGCAGGGTATTCGCACGACTGCGGTTGAAGACGGCAATCACCTCGTGATCAACGGCTCCAAGACCTACATCACCAATGGCCAGAACGCCGATTGCGTCATCGTGGTTGCCAAGACAGACCCGACTCAAGGCGCAAAGGGCACGACATTGATCCTGGTTGATGCAGATACGCCGGGTTTTGAACGCGGTCGTAACCTCGACAAGATCGGGCAGCATTCGGCCGATACATCAGAGCTGTTCTTCAACGATTGCCGCGTTCCCAAGACCAATATTCTGGGTGGTGAAGGCCGCGGCTTCATCCATCTGATGGAAGAATTACCTCAGGAACGTTTGGGCATCGCCGTGGGTGCACAGGCCGCCGCGCAGCGCGCATTCGATGAAGCGGTTAGTTTTACGAAGGACCGCAAGGCATTTGGAAAGACAGTGTTCGAGTTCCAGAACACCAAATTCACACTGGCGGACATCAAGGCCAAACTGCAAGTGGGCTGGGCGCATCTGGACTGGGCGATCCGCAAACATCTGGCCGGCGAGCTGACAACCGATGAAGCCAGCGCGGCGAAGCTGTGGCACACTGATCTGCAATGGGAGGCGTGCGACACGGCGCTGCAACTGCATGGTGGCGCTGGCTATATGAATGAGTATACCATTGCCCGGCTGTGGCGCGATGCGCGCGTGACGCGCATTTTTGGCGGTACAAACGAAATCATGAAAGAGGTGATTTCTCGTTCCATTTGAGGAGCTTAAGCTATGTCTGACCCGCTCGATTTTTCTGGCAAGCGCGTGATGGTGATCGGTGGCTCGAGCGGGATCGGCAATGGCATTGCACGCGGGTTTACCGAGCGTGGGGCAGAGGCGCATGTTACAGGTACGCGGCCCGATGAAGGTGATTATCTGGAAGCTGAGGACAGCGATTTTACCGGGCTGACCTATCATCAGCTTGATGTGACTGATCGGGATTCGCCCGATGTGCTTGCAGCCAAGCTCGATCCCATTGACGTTCTGGTCCTGTGCCAGGGCGCGGTGCGATATGGACGCCGCGAGTTCGAACGTGAAGGCTGGGACGACGTGATCGACGTGAATCTGAACTCGGTGATGGATTGTGCGCGCGCCTTTCATCTGGGGCTCGCAAAACGCGACGGTTCAATCATCATTGTCAGTTCGACCGGCGCGTTCCATGCCATGATCGGCAACCCCGCCTATGGCGCAAGCAAGGCGGGCGCTGCCAGTCTTGTAGGCTCGCTGGCGCAAGCCTGGGCGCGAGATGGCATTCGTGTGAACGGCATTGCGCCCGGTTTTGTGCCGACAAAGATGACCAAGGTTACAACCGAGAACGAGCAACGCCGCGATGGCGCAATCGCCCGCATTCCGTTGGGCCGGATGGGCACGCCTCAGGATATGGCCGGTGCGGCGCTGTTCCTGTCGTCGCCGCTTGCAAGCTACATTACCGGGCAATCGCTGATCGTTGACGGCGGCCTATCGCTGTAAAGGGAACATGATGAAGTTTACGAAACTGGGAACTTCGGGGCTGACTGTCTCGCGCCTTTGCCTCGGCTGCATGACCTATGGTGACACGACCAAGGGCTGGCATGGCGATTGGCTTTTGAACGAAGAGGAAAGCCGCCCATTCTTTCGCAAGGCTCTGGAATCCGGCATAAACTTCTTCGATACAGCCAATGTCTATGCGGGCGGAACGTCAGAGGAAATCACTGGAAAGCTGCTTAGGGAAATGGCCCAGCGTGACGAGATTGTGCTCGCGACCAAAGCCTATTTCCCGTGGCGCCAGGCTCCCAACGCGGGCGGCAATTCGCGCAAAGCATTGATGCAGGCAATTGATGACAGTCTGGTGCGGCTGGGTACGGATTATGTCGACCTGTTCCAGATCCACCGCTGGGATGACGAAACGCCGATCGAGGAAACGATGGAGGCGCTGCATGACATCGTGAAATCGGGCAAAGCGCTGCATATCGGCGCGTCCTCTATGTACGCGTGGCAATTCGCCAAGGCGCAGGAATTGGCGCGTGCAAATGGCTGGACCCGGTTCATCTCGATGCAGAATCAGCTCAATCTGCTTTACCGTGAGGAAGAGCGCGAAATGCTGCCCCTGTGCGAAGATCAAGGCGTCAGTGCCATCCCCTGGAGCCCGCTTGCGCGCGGCAGACTGGCGCGGGCCAATGATGAAGAGACCGTGCGCAGCAAGACCGACGGAGTGGGCAAGGCTCTCTACAAGGACGATGACGAGGCTGACCGAGCTATCATTGAGGCGGTGGGCGAAGTTGCGAAAACTCGCGGGGTCAGCCGTGCCAGTGTGGCTCTTGCCTGGCATTTCACCAAGCCTGCCGTTGCGGCTCCCATTATTGGCGCGTCAAAGGAACATCATATCGATGCAGCAATCGCCGCGCTTGATATCGATCTTTCGACAGAAGAACTCGCAGCGCTTGAGGCTCCCTATAGACCAAAGTCTCCGACTGGAATGGGTATGGCATTGCCGCCTATGAACCAAGTTTCTGTAGAAGCCGGTTAATCATCAAATGAGGTAGTTATGAGGGTTGTGCGACCCAGTTGTGCAATTTTTGCGGTTTTTCGCAAGAAATCTATCTGGCTTGGTAACCCTGTTCTGTCACGTCACTGTCATTTGAGCTAAGCATTCGGGGTTAATGAATGGTCGTGAACTGATTCTCTTTCCCGCGCGCGGGCTATTTGCCGCAGGGCTGTTAAGCGCTGTTGCGGTGGCAGCGCCTGCGCAGGCCGATGTGATGGAGATTGGTAGCGATGGCGCGCAATGGATTGCGGGCGGCCCCATTACCCAATTAGCCGTTTCCGCTCCGGTTGCCAACGATCTATCGCAAGCCATTGTTATTCCTGATCGCCCGCCATACTCGGTTAGCCCGGTAATGTTGGTGGAAGCCCTCGCCGTGGGAGTGCCGCAGGCCTACTCGGCAACTGTCGCTGATGTCTGCACCCGCTATGATCTCAGCCCGGCTTTGCTGGAAGCATTGGTCTGGCAAGAGAGCCGGTGGCGCCACCGCTCGATTTCGCCGAAAGGAGCCAGGGGGCTCGCCCAATTGATGCCTGCCACGGCGCGATATCTGGGCGTCGATCCAGACGATCCGCACGCCAATCTGGAAGGCGGCGCACGTTACCTGCGCATGCAGCTCAACCGCTTTGACGGTGATTTGGCAAAGGCACTCGCTGCCTACAATGCGGGTCCGGGACGCGTCGAGCGCGCGAACGGTGTTCCGCAAATTCGCGAAACACAGAATTACGTTAGATCGATTTTGGGCCGTCTTGCGGCGCATCATCGCAACAGACAGAACGGGACGACCTAGATGTTTTCAAATATCCGCAACGCAATTGTGAGACTTTCAGCCGGGCTTATGCTGCTTGCTATGCCCAGCGCTGCTTTTGCGCAGCAGGTTCAGCAGAGCGACGATCCGATTACCAGCGCACTGGTCTGGATGCAGGGTATTCTGCTGGGACCGATTGCAACGAGTCTGGCCGTGATGGCGGTGGCTGGTGTTGGCTTCATGATGCTGACCGGCCGGATGAACTGGCGCTATGGCGGCACGGTCATCATCGGTGTGTTCATTATCTTCGGCGCGCCGCGTCTGGTCGCGTCAATCGGGGGCTTTTGATTAGTCGATGAGCAATCTCGTTCGCCATAGCGTGCACCGCGCACTGGCCCGGCCACAGATGTTCGCCGGGGTGACGATGAATTTCTTCATCATCAATCTGATGGTGACGACGATTGCGTTTCTGATCCTCAGCAGCCTGTGGATCATAATGGTGCCGATTGTCGTGCACATCATCGGATACTTCGCTTGTTTGAGGGAACCGCGCATTTTCGATCTCTGGATCACCAAGGTGTCGCAGTGCCCGCGGGTAAAGAATTACAAGCGTTGGGGCTGCAATAGCTACACGCCGTGACGCAGGAACTGATTTGATATGAGCAAATGGATCGGAGCGGCGGGCTGGGGCCCCAAGGAAGCCAAAGCTGGCGACCGTTTACCCTATCTGCGGATGGTCGACGAAAACACGCTGTTGCTGCGCGATGGATCGGTCATGTCCTCCATTCAAGTTCCTGGCCTGTTGTTCGAAACTGAGGACACAGACAGCCTGAATGCCCATGCGGCGACGCGCGAAGTGGTTCTGCGTTCTACACTCGATTCACGCTTCGTGCTGTACCACCATGTCATCCGCCGCCGGGTAGAGGTAGAGCTGGATGCGAAATTCGATGATCCGCTCTGCCGTCATATCGATACGCGTTGGAAAGAACGGCTCGCAGGTGGTTCTCTGTTCATCAATGACCAGTTTATCACGCTGATCCGCCGACCCGCACAGGGCAAGGCGGGCCTGGCAGAACGTGTTTCACGCTTTTTCAATCGGGCGCGCAGCAGCGAAGTCGAAGCCGATACCAAGGATGTTCGCACACTGAAGGCCGCGGTCACCGGGCTTGTCGCATCGCTGCAAAGTTACGGCGCGCAGGTGCTCGGCGAATATGAGGGGCTGACGGGCACCAATTCGGAAATGCTCGAGCTGCTTTCGGCGATCTACAATGGCGAGATGCGCCCCGTGCGCGAGCCGGACCATGACACTGACGTAGGTCAAATGCTGCCCTATCGACGCGCAAGTTTCGGTTTGGATGCGATGGAGCTTCGCGGTTCAGGCGAGGTAGAATTCGCAGCTCTTCTGGGCCTTAAGGAATACCCCGACGCGACATCGCCGGGTCTGCTTGATGGCTTGCTGCGCCAGCCGTACGAGATGATCGTCACGGAAAGCTACGCGCCTACCGAACGGACCACGGCACGAGAGCGGATTGATTTGGCGCTGCGGCGTCTGCGGGCGGTGGATGAAGAGGCGGCGGCCGAGCGCGCTGACATGCTTACCGCCCGGGATGAGCTGGGCAATGGATCGGTTGGCTTCGGCGATCATCATCTGACAGTGCTGGTGCGTGAAAGCAATCTGGCCCGGCTTGATGAGGCAACGGCATCTTGTGCTGCGGCTTTGGCAGATGCCGGCGCGATTGCTGTTCGCGAAGACATCAATTTGGAGCCGGGTTTCTGGGCGCAATTTCCGGGTAATGAGCAATATGTGGTGCGCCGCGCACTGATCAGCAGCGCGAATATGGCTGGCTTCGGCTCAATGCATGGCTTTGCGCTGGGCAAGGCAAATGGCAACCACTGGGGTGAAGCGGTCACGCTGCTGCAAACGACCAGCGCGACTCCGTTTTTCTTCAATTTTCACAATGGCGATCTGGGCAATTTCTCGGTCATCGGCCCATCCGGGTCAGGCAAGACGGTGGTGATGAACTTCCTCGCTGCGCAGGCGCAGAAATTCAATCCACGCACAGTCCTGTTCGACAAGGATCGCGGTGCAGAGCTGTTCATTCGCGGGATTGGCGGGCGATATGACCGGATCAGCGCGGGCGAACCAACTGGTTTCAACCCGCTCGGACTGCCCGACACGGCAGAGAACAAGGCGTTCCTGCGCGATTGGCTTGGCGCAATTCTCGAAGCGAACGGGCCAGAGGAGCTGGCAACAATCTCTACAGCGGTTGATGCCGCCTATCAGAATGATCCTTCGCTGCGCCGCTTGCGCCATTTCAAGGAATTGCTGGCCGGATCGCGCAGGCCGCAGCCCGGCGATCTGGCGGACCGGCTCTCGGCATGGATCGGTGATGGTGAGCACGCCTGGTTGTTCGACAACGCAAGCGACAAGCTTGATCTGGCGAACCGTGTGCTTGGCTTCGACATGACCGCGCTGCTTGAAAATCCGCGCCTCCGCACGCCGACCATGATGTATTTGTTCCACCGCATTGATGAGCGTTTGGACGGCGAGCCGACAATGATCCTGATCGATGAAGGGTGGAAGGCGCTGGATGACGAAGTCTTCGCTGCGCGTATCCGCGACTGGTTGAAGACGTTGCGTAAGCGCAATGCGTTGGTTGGGTTTGCCACACAAAGTGCCAGCGACGCACTCGAAAGCCGGATCTCGGCTGCATTGGTGGAACAGACCGCGACGATGATTTTCATGCCAAACAGCCGCGCGCGGGCGGAGGATTATTGCGATGGCTTTGGCCTGACCGATCATGAGCTGGCGCTGATCCGCTCGCTTCCGGCACACAGCCGCTGCTTCCTGGTTCGTCAGCCCGACGCGAGCGTTGTGGTGCGGCTTGACCTTTCAGGCGCTCCGGAAGTTTTGACGATCCTGTCTGGCCGCGAAGCTTCAGTGCGCAAGCTGGACCAATTGCGCGCATCGGTCGGCGATGATCCGGCGGACTGGTTCCCGCCGCTGACCGGCCGCGTGTGGCCCGAACATGCAGACAATGATGCCGGCGGCGAATTGCCGCTGTGGCAGGCGGCAGAGTAATGGCGGGGACTTGCGATACTGCGCTAGAGGGCATGGGCGGGGGCATTGCCTCTGCGCTGCAGGCCATCGAATGCATGGCTCAGCAAGGCGCAGCGGGTATGTTCGGCAGCCTGTTCGCTCCCGGCGGGGCGCTGCAAACAACCCTGGTCATTCTGCTGACCTTCTATGTAGCCTTCTTCGGGATCAGCTTGATGCTGGGGCGCTCCAGCTTGAGCGTCCGGGCACTGGTTCCGCGCATGATGACTCTGGGCCTTGTTCTTACCTTTGCGACAAGCTGGGTCGCCTACCAAGGCGTCGTCTGGAACCTTATCGTATGGGGTCCGGAATGGTTGGCCAGAGTTCTTACGGGCAGCGATGGCCCGGCCACCCTGGTATTCGGGCAAAAGCTGGACGTGGTATTCGAGGCTGTGCAGCAAGCGAGCCAGGGTCAGGAGAACTTTGAAGCATTCTCGCCGCCTGGTTTGATGTGGTTGGGGGCAGTCTTATTGTTGCTGGGGACAGTGGGCGTGTTGGCTACATCAAAGATCGCATTGGCGCTCCTTGTCGCTGTGGGCCCCATTTTTGTCGTGATGGCGCTGTTCAACGGGACGCGCGGCCTGTTCACCGGCTGGCTCAAAGGACTGGTCATGCTGGCGCTGACTCCGCTGTTTGCAGTGTTGGGCGGTACAATCATGCTGGAGTTGGCAGTGCCGGTGTTGTCCGCATTGGTTGCCATACCCGGCGAAGTGTCACCTCGTGCGGCGATGGCGTTTTTCCTGATCGGTGCGGTACATGTCGCATTGATGTTTATGGTGCTCAAAGTGACCGGCACCATGGTTGCCGGCTGGCAGGTGTTCGGGCTTGCACCGCAAGGCGACACGGTGGATGCTGCGGCGGTCAGCACCTTTAACCAAACCTCGGCCCGTGTGGCTGAGGCGCGCAACGCAACGATAGCTGCAAACGCGTCGGGCGCTCGCCGTGTGGACGTTGCGGCAGCGACAATGACCAATATGGCCAGTGATGGCGGCGGCTCTGGCAGCACGGCAAGGGTGCGCGAAACACGGGTGTACGCCACATCCGGGGGCAGTGCAGCCCCGCATTCTGACACGAGACAATCCACGTCACGCACGCGCGGCATCGGCAATCGCTTCCGCCCTGTTCAAGCGCGCGCTTTGGCGCGCAAATCGGAGACTTCATCATGATCCGCGCAGCAGCATTTGCGCTCGCTCTTGCAATGGCAACGCTGACAACTACCCCGGCGATGGCTGACGATCCGCGTCTGGTTGAGCTGGAATATGATCCAGCACAAGTCGTGCGCATCAATGGCAAGGCGCGCGTCCAGGCGACGATCAAGTTCGCTGAAGACGAAGTGATCGAGAATGTCGCGATCGGGGATTCGCAAAGCTGGCAAGTCACGCCGAACAAGCGGGCGAACCTGCTGTTCGTGAAGCCATTGGCCGATAATGCCGTGACCAATCTGACCGTTGTTACCAGCCAGCGAACTTACCTGTTCGATCTGGTTGCGAGCCCGCGCAATCGCCCGGTCTATGTCATGAGCTTCCGCCATCCGGAACTCGAAGCGGCTAAGGCTGCTGCTGCCGAACTGGAAGCGCGCCGTCAGGCAAATGTCAGCGAGATGGCGGCGGCGACCGATCCATTCGCAGTGCTCGATCCGGCTGATCTCAATTTCGCATGGGACAAGCGCGGCGATGCCAGCCTGCATCCGGTACGCGCTTTTGATGATGGCCGTGCCACATTCCTAAGTTGGCCGACTGATCGCGCGGTACCAGCCATTCTGATCACCGATACAGATGGGACCGAAGGCCCGGTGAATTTCACTGTGCGCGGCGAGACAATCGTGGTTCAGGCGGTGCCGCGCCAGATTGTGCTCAGGCATGGCGAAGAATCCGCTCTTTTGATCAACAACGGCCCGGTCCGCCCGTCGCCGCCGCTACGTGATGAGCCGGCGCTCGCTCAGATCGAAGCTGAAGCGCGGGAGAACAACTGATGCGTTTGGCAAGCCAAGTTACGGGCAAAGATCCGCGCGATCAGGAGCCAGCTGAAATTATCGATCTGGCTAGCCGCCCAGCTTATTCAGCGGTAGCTCAACAAAAACCGCGCTCGGATGCCTTGGGGCTCGCCGCTGGTGTCGCCATTGTTGCCGGGCTTGGTGCAGTCGCATTCTGGGCGATGACATCGGCGGAACTGGAGGAACAGCCAGCTTTGTCCGCTGATCCCACCCCTGTTGCCGCGGTGCCTCAAGAAGTCCAAGCACCAGAACCTGTGCAAGCGGTGCCGCCGCCAATTGTTGTACCTGAACCCATTGATGAGAGCGGAGCGGCTGTCGCAATAGCGCCAAGCACGACTCCATACTCCAGTCCGACGGTGGTATTCGATTCGAGCGCGGCCGGAAATGCGGCAGAGGCTGTTGCGACAGACGCGGCCGTTGCGACAGGCTCGGCATCGCCAGCATCGACAGGCAATTCAGCCGCCGACTTCGCGAGCCGCATTGGCGGTGTTGGCGGCGCGCCTGCGCAAGCAACGCCGATGACCAACCCGTCCACCACGGTCACGCAAGGCACGTTGATACCGGCAATCCTTGAGACTGCAATCGACACAGATGTTCCGGGATTTGTCCGTGCAGTCGTGAGCGAGGATGTGCGTAGCTTTGACGGCACACGCATTCTGGTTCCACGATCATCACGGCTCGTCGGGCAATACCAATCCGGCCTGCAAGGCGGGCAAAAGCGCGCCTTTGTTATCTGGACGCGGCTGATCCGCCCAGACGGCGCTTCGGTCAATCTCGCATCGCCTGCTGTCGGCTTCGATGGCACCACCGGGCTTGAAGGCGATGTGAATTCGAATTTCTTCGGCCGTTTCGGTTCTGCACTTCTGCTATCCGTGGTTGATGGCCTTGCTGCGGTTGCATCAGGGGGTGCGTCTGTCGTGCTGGGCGGTGGCACCTCGGCGGCAGCAGCTGCGATTGAGCAAGACGGCAAGATCGGCCCGACAGTCCGCGTCCGCCAGGGTGAACCAATCCGTGTATTTACATCGCGAGATCTTGATTTCTCTCAGGTTCCGAATTGAGCGAAAAGACGGTGTCCGCTGAAGTCCATCCTTTGCCGAATGACGTTAAGGCCCCTTCGGGTGAGCACAGTGTGTATCTGGAGGCGTATCTGGCGCCGTTCCGGCAATGGCTGGATCGCGACACAATAACCGAGATTATGGTCAATCGTCCTGGCGAAGTCTGGATCGAAGATGCCACAGATCCCGGCATGAAGCGGGTCGAAACGCCTGACATCGATGATGCGCTTGTTCAGCGGCTTGCGGAACAGGTTGCGCGGGTAAGCCACCAGGGGATCAACCGCGAACACCCATTGCTGGGAGCAACACTGCCGGATGGTGCGCGTATCCAGTTTTGCGGTCCGCCGGCGGCGCGTAAGCACTGGACGATGGCGATCCGCCGTCATCGCCGGCTCGATTTACCGCTAGATGCCTATGATGCCGGACCGCTTTCCAAGCCCGTGCCCCCGCAAATGCCTGACCCGCAAGCTGAGCCAATCGCCTATCTCCGCGAAGCGATCCGCCAAAGACGAACAATTCTGATCTCAGGCGGCACAAGCACAGGCAAGACGACTTTCCTCAACGCCATGTTGAAGGAAATCCCGCGCGATGAACGCGTGGTTCTGGTGGAGGATACACCGGAACTGAAACTGCCGGGAGAAAACGGTGTCGGGCTTGTCGCTGTGAAGGGCGAACTGGGTGAAGCCAAGGTGTCCGCCAACGAATTGTTGCAAGCCGCGCTGCGATTGCGCCCGGACCGGATCGTCTTGGGCGAGCTTCGCGGCCAGGAAAGCGTTAGTTTCCTGCGTGCTATCAACACTGGCCACCCGGGCAGCTTTTCTACGATCCACGCCAACAGTCTGCGCGGAGCGTTGGAACAACTGTCGCTAATGGTCATGCAGACGGGTATCGGCCTTACGCGCAGCGATACGATTGTCTACGCGGCTTCTGTAATTGATGTGATTGTTCAGCTTGGCCGCGATGGGACCGGCAAGCGCGGGATTACGGAAATTGCTGATAGCAGCACGCTTATCTGAATCCTTCGACAATGTATCGTGCGGGAGTTAGAACAGACCACTATGGGCAGCGAACCGGTCAATCTGGAACAAAGCCGTCCCGCGGCGACCAGCGGCGATCTCTATTTCAACCGGGAACTGAGCTGGCTGGCGTTTAACGAGCGTGTTCTCGCAGAAGCGGGCAATCCGAACTATCCGCTGCTGGAACGCCTTCGGTTCCTGGCGATCTCCGGAAGCAATCTTGATGAATTCGTGATGATTCGCGTTGCCGGCCTTGCGGGACAGGTGCAGCGCGGGATTGAACGCCTGTCGATTGATGGCAGCACGCCATCACAGCAGCTTGCCGCGGTGAGAGAGCGGGTCGCGCGGCTTTCGCTCACTCAGGAAAAGACCTGGCGAGAGCTGCATGAGCAATTGTCCGCCAACGGCATGCATGTAGCTGACGAGCACCGCATCTCGCCCGATGCAATTGGAACCGGCGGTCGAGATTGTGCCTGACGGCACAGTTTGGGAAACTGCGGTGGAAGATGACTGGTTCGAAGCCGCTCAATAACCGTTAGTCATCGCGTTTTCCGCTGCTTGCGAACGGGGAGAAGTCCGTTTGCGTATCGTATAGATCGACGCCCTCGGCCACTTTCAATCGGTTAATCACGATGTAAGTGAACGGGGTAAGCAAAGCTTCCCACAGCGTCTTAATGATCCATTGCGAGACAACGACCTGGACCAGCGTCTCGGGCGGCCAGCCAGCGAGGCCCCAGAATGCCAATGGATAGAAGATCATGCTGTCGAGCCCTTGCCCGACAACGGTCGACCCGATGGTGCGCATCCACAAGAATCGCCCCTCCGTCCAGACCTTCATCTTTGCAAGCACATAGGAATTGGCGAACTCGCCAACCCAGAATGCAGTCATAGAGGCAAACACAATGCGCCAGCTATTGCCGAACACATTCTCGTAGTCGCTCTGGAATGGCCAGCCATCTGCCGGGGGCAGGGAGACAACCACCCATGCCATGAACGCCATGAACAGCAATGCGGCAAACCCGGTCCAGATTACGCGGCGCGCCCGAGCATAGCCGTAGACCTCGGTCAGAACATCGCCGATAATGTAGCTTATCGGAAAGAACAGCACACCTGCGCCAAAGATCCATGATTCGCCGCCGGGTAGAGTGATGTAGCTCGGTTTACTGGCGCCGATCAGGTTGGACAGCAGCAAGATCGCGACAAACGCCGCCATGACCAGGTCATAGTAGCGGAATGCTTGTGGGACGGAGTCGCTAGTGACGCGTTGAGGCGATTTTTCCATGGGCGGAAGACCTAACGCCATTTGAACCCGCTGCAAAGCACGCTAATGGCAGTTTCGGCGCGCGCCCGTAGCTCATCTGGATAGAGCGCGAGACTTCTAATCTTGAGGCAGCAGGTTCGAGTCCTGCCGGGCGCGCCAGTTTTCAACACACACACCGGCTGGTGGGGCTAGCCCCGCATGACGCTGTCCAACGGTTCTCCTGTCACAGGATAGCCGAGATCTTTACCGATCTGGAGCCAAGTTTTGCCTTCCAAGTCTTCCATGAACGGCGTGATTGTGCGCACGGGGATCGCCTCAGCTTGAGCCTTGGCCTCTTCGAAAGTGCTGAAAAGTGCAAGCCGTTCCAGATTGCGGCGAGTCGGAAAGATGACCTTGATGTCACCCTTCTCGGCAGCCTCCAGGGCTCCCCGCGCAGATACCCAGAATAGATGCGTATTCTCAGAAAGGTCAGCAGCAATATCGACCGCCCCGGTTCCCAGATTCGCAAGGTAAAACCGCGTGTCATAGACGCGCGGGATACGCTCGTTCTTGGGATACCATCGGGCAAAGGGCGTTAACTGATCGAGATCGAGTTCCCAGCCGAAGTGGTCAAGCACTGGCGCAAGCTCACCGGTTTCCTGAAGGAAGTGCCGGGCTGCCTGCGCTTTGCTGGCGTCGATATCACCGGAAAGTCCGATAACAAGGCCGGTCTCTTCCAGAGTTTCGCGAACCACCGCTATCTGATGCGCGGCTTCATCTGGCTCGAGCGACCCGCCCATCATCGCCCCAAGCTCAAAGTCGGCCGGGTCGACCCGGCCACCGGGGAACACGGCCATGCCGCCGGCAAACACCATTTCGCGACTGCGGATCGTCATCAGGATTTCGGGCGGGCCATCGTCCGGTCCGTTGCGGAAAATTATGACGGTTGCAGCAGGAATGGCGTCAGGCGCTTGGGTGTCAGGTGTGTTCATCGGCAATCTTATGCGCATAGCGGCAAGCAATTGCCACCCAGCAAAATCGCCAAGCTGTCGGAAATTCTAACACTCGAGGGTCGGGGAAGGAATTGGCAACCATCGCAAGGCGCGGAAAAGGCCCAATCCGTGAAACTGGCATGCTCGGTGCATAGTAATTGGCATACGAGTTAGTCTTCGTGAATGAGGCGGTGCCGGAGCCTCCCTGGCCCGCTTCCCCGAAACAAAAAAGCCGCCCCACTGGTACCCCGGGGCGGCTTTCTTTTTTCCTGTCCGATTTGGTCTGGCTTTAGCTGTCTGCTTTCGCCACCTGCTTTTCATCCAGCAGTTGCTGCAATTCGCCTGCTTCGAACATTTCCATCATGATGTCGCTACCGCCAAGGAATTCACCTTTTACGTAGAGCTGCGGTATGGTTGGCCAGTCGGAAAAGCTCTTGATACCCTGGCGAATTTCCATGTCCTGCAACACATCCACGCCTTCATAGGCAACGCCGCAGTGATCCAGAATGGCCACGGCGCGGCTGGAAAAGCCGCATTGCGGAAACAGGGGGGTGCCCTTCATGAACAGGACAACATCGTTGTCATTCACGAGAGTGGAAATGCGTGCGTCAGTGTCAGACATGGTGGCTAAAACCTGAAAGTTGAAATTCTTGCTCAGTCCGAAGTGGGAACTGCGGTCGTCAGTTGCAAGGCATGCAGCACGCCGCCCATACGGCCGCCCAAGGCTTCGTAGACCATCTTGTGTTGCTGGACGCGGTTCTTGCCTGCGAATTGCGGAGCGGTAACCTTGGCTGCCCAGTGATCATCGTCTCCGGCAAGATCAGTCATCTCCACCACTGCGCCGGGAAGCGCGGCAGTGATCATGCCCGTGATCTCGGATGCCGACATCGGCATGTGATCAGCTCTCGCTCATCAATTGACGACGCGCCTCGACCGAGCATTCATCCAGCTTGGCGCGGATGTCGGCTTCGCTGACATCGCTCTCTGCTGCGGTCAGATCGCCCAGCAGTTTGCGGATTACATCTTCATCGCCCGCTTCTTCAAAGTCAGCTTGCACTACCGCCTTCTTATAAGCATCGGTTTCTTCTTCGGTCAGGCCCATCAGGCCCGCTGCCCACTCACCCAGCAAGCGGTTGCGGCGTGCGGCCACGCGGAACGCGGTGTCCTCGTCCATCGCGAACTTGGCTTCTTCGGCGCGCTCGCGGTCTTTGAAATCGGTCATTGTTTCAGTCCCCTCGGGCTAGTCTCTAAAAGCGAAATAGGGCTCGCCGCCGCATGCGGCAAGGAGCTTTAGTCCATCGTCACTACAAGCTTGCCGACGGCTTGCCGGTTTTCAAGTTTCGCAATTGCGTCACCGCCGCGCTCCAGCGGGAATGTTTCTGACACCAGCGGGTCTATCTTCCCGTCTTTCATCATTTGGAACAGCTGTTCCACTTGCTGGCGGAACTTTACCGGTTCGCGTGCGGTGAACGCGCCCCAGAAGACACCCGCAATGTCACAGCTTTTCAACAGCGTCAGGTTGAGCGGCATCTTGGCGATCCCTGCCGGGAAGCCGACCACCAGGAACTTTCCTTCCCAAGCGATCGAACGCAGCGCAGGCTCGGAATATTGCCCGCCAACAATGTCATAGACGATGTTTGCGCCTTCAGGGCCGCAAGCCGCCTTGAACGCATTGGCAAGCGCCTTTGACGCGTCCTTGTCCATCTCGCCCTTGGGATAGATCACGACCTCGTCTGCACCCGCGCGCTTGGCGACCTCGCCTTTTTCTTCAGAGGATACCGCCGCTACTACGCGCGCACCAAAAGCCTTGGAAAGTTCGACGGCCGACAGGCCAACGCCGCCTGCCGCACCAAGCACCAGCACGGTGTCGCCTTCCTTGATGTGTCCGCGATCCTTCAAACCGTGGATCGTCGTGCCGTAAGTCATCAGCAGGCTGGCTGCCTTATCGAATGCCACGCCATCTGGGATCGGAAACATGCGGCCAGCGGGGACGATAACCTTCTCTGCCAGTCCGCCATTGCCAATCCCGGCCATAACCATGTCGCCCACGGCATAGCCTTCCACGCCTTCGCCCACTGCTTCGATCACGCCCGCGATCTCGCCACCCGGGGAGTAGGGGCGCTCTGGCTTGAATTGGTACATGTCGCGGATCATCAACGTGTCGGGATAGTTGATCGCGCAAGCCTTTACATCAACCAGCACTTCGCCCTTGCCCGGGGTGGGGACCTCGACTTCGTCCAGCGTGAGCGTTTCCGGGCCGCCAATTTGGTGCGTACGTAGTGCCTTCATGATGTGACTTGTGTCCCTCTCTCGATCCAGGGCATCTCTTGACCCCGGCGTTGTTCGTAATTTGCAATGGCTGCATCGCGCTCCAGCGTCAGCCCGATCTCGTCCAGCCCCTCCATCAGGCATTGTTTGCGGAAAGGGTCGATTTCGAATGTGAAGCGATCCTGAAATGGCGTGGTCACGTTCTGGCTTTCCAGATCGATTGTGATCTCGTCCGTCTCTGCCACTTCCAGCAACCGGTCCACCGCCTCTTGTGGCAGCACAACGGTCAGGATGCCGTTCTTGAACGCGTTGCCTGAGAAGATGTCGGAGAAACTGGGTGCAATGACCGCCTTGATGCCCAGATCGCCCAGCGCCCATGCGGCGTGTTCGCGGCTGGATCCGCAGCCAAAATTGTCGCCCGCGATAAGGATGGGTGAGCCGGCGTAGCGTTCGTCATCGAACAAATTGTCCGGCTGTGCACGTACGCTTTCAAATGCGCCTTTGCCCAATCCTTCACGCGTGATGGTCTTGAGCCATTCAGCGGGAATAATGACGTCCGTGTCGACGTTCTTCGCGCCGTAGGGATAGGCGCGGCCTTCAATAGTTGAAACAGGTTCCATTACTTTGCCGACCCAGGAAACGCGGGCAATCTATCCATGTGGCGCGGATCATGCTGGATAATCACAGTCGCACCAAGCGATTTGCCTATCGCGTCAAAGCGCGCCATCGAAGCGAGTGTGTCCGCGCGATTGGTGTTAAACTGGGGCACCCCGCGGTTCGTCACCTGTTCTTCGAAGTGATAAAGATCCCCGGTCAGGAATACGTTACCTTTCTCGGGAAGGCGGACCAGCAAACTGGTGTGGCCCGGTGTGTGGCCCGGCGTTGCCTTGATCAATACTGATCCGTCTCCAAAGACATCGTGATCTCGGGCAATCGCCGTAACAGGTGCCGCATCATCGCCCAGCCATGGCGCGAAAGGACGTGGATCGACCAACCGATTGGGTTCCTTTGTTGCCTGAACGACTTCCCAATCCCCAACACCGATCAACAAAGTCGATTCAGAAAAATCGGCCAATTGGCTGCTGTGATCGAAATGATAATGGCTTACTGCAGCAAAGTTTATGTCCTCGCGGCTCAGACTGAGTTCAGCCAGCTGATCGACCAGCGATCGTTTCATTGAGACTGTGAACGCGCCTTCTGTGTAACTGATGCCGATCAGGTCCTTCGACAGGCCTGCATCCCACAACATGTACTGATCGGCGTTCCGGAGCAGGTAGCAATTGACGACCAGCGTGCGCTCATCACCGTCATAAAGGTGAGCATCAGAAAAATCGCCCGCGTCGCTCAGCTCAATCGTGCCGCAATCTAGCTGCCACATCTCAAGATCAGGAGCTTCTTGTGCGCTAACCGGAGCTGCCAAGCTGGTGGCCATGGCAAGCGAAAATATTATTGGTTTCACGGTTGACTCTCCCTTTTCGAGCTGCGTTTTCAATCGGTCTCGGGCTTTTCGCCTGACGGAACCGTTGGCTTGGGGGTGTCCTTCTTCTTGCGCTTGTTGGCGTAAAGAAGCGCAGCAGCGATTGCTGCGGAACCGATTGCTGCAGCGCCAATGGCGGCTTTGGATTTCTTGGTCATGGTTTCTTCTTGGGGTTGGGGGCTGAAGTTAACAAGAGCGAAAACGGTTGTAGAGCTAGGAGGGGGCTTGAGCAGATGCCTCAGCCTTCGGCTCTTCCTGTGCGACTGTTCCGCATTTCATACAAAAGCGAAAGAATGCCATCTTGCGTGCATCGCAGGAACTGCATGTATCGAACAATGTCATGCCGCAATGAACGCAAAAATTAGTCTCTGTCCCATCCATTTTTGCAATCGGACGGTCGCATCCCGGACACACGCTGGAAGACATCTTCTTGAATGCGTCATCGTGTGACACAAGTTTGCGACGTTCATCCTCAGCCTTTTGTTCCACCTCTTGCCGCTTAGCCAGATATTGGCGCATGTTCTTGATGAGGAAGTGCCCCGCGGCGAAGGTCAGAATTATACCAACGCCGTAGCGAACGTAGCCCCCGTAGCTGGGCAGGTAGGGGACAAGCTCAACGAAGAAGACAAAGATTGATGCAAGCACAAATCCGCGCGAAATTGGCCAGTATTCGCCCTTCCGGCGCTTCACAACCAGCCAGGCGGCAAAGGCCAGCATCGGCAGCGTAATCAGCAATCTTAGAGCAAAGATGCGCAATTCCTGCCAGAATTGTGCTCTCTCATATGCGGGAATGCCGCTAAGTTCCGCGGTGTATAGCTGGTCGAAAACCGCATTCGATCTTTGATCAAGCTCTGTCAGTTGGGTCTCGAGTGCACTGACCGAATTGCCTACAGAACGTTCATTCTGCTGGAGCTGTTCCAGCTCTCTGGTTCGGCGAATGACCTCTGGATCCTGAGCGGGATCGGTTGTTGCTCTGCGTGTTTGTATCCCGGCTTCGAACGTCTGTTTTGCAGATGCAGTTTCCGACTCGGCTTGTCGTTGCTGGATTCGCAGAAGATCAAGCCGGTCGCTGACCGTCGCGCGATCATCATTGATTGCACGCATCTCGCTCCGAAGTTGAATAACTTCAGGTGTCTCAACGAAATCGCTACGCTCAACCCGGGTTTCGACTTGAGGAAGATCGCCAATGATCAGATTGCTGAAGCCGACCAGGAATGCGGCGAACACGATCGAAACGAGCCAAAGGACGCCCTTATAGAGCCGTTCGGGGACCCGAATTCCCTTCATCACATCCATCTCATTGATCCTTTCCAGACGCCGACTTTGCCGTAGGTGGAAACCCAATCCTTAAATGTTTGGGCAATTCACTCAAGCGAACTGTCGCACATCGGTGAGATGACCGGCAACCGCAGCGGCAGCGGCCATTGCTGGCGAGACCAGATGCGTGCGTGCGCCCGGACCCTGACGACCAACAAAATTGCGGTTGCTGGTAGAGGCGCAGCGTTCGCCCGGCGGAACCTTGTCCGGGTTCATGCCAAGGCAGGCCGAGCAACCCGGTTCGCGCCATTCAAACCCGGCGTCCTTGAAAATCCTGTCCAAACCTTCGTCCTCTGCCATCGCTTTGACGAGGCCAGATCCCGGCACAACTATGGCCCACTTCACATTGTCTGCTTTCTTGCGACCCTCCAGCACTTTGGCCGCTGCGCGCAAATCCTCGATCCGGCTGTTGGTGCAGCTGCCAATGAAGATATTCTCGACCGGAATATCCTCGATCCGCTGCCCCGGCGTAAGTCCCATATACTCCAGGCTCTTGGCTGCTGCTTGCTGCTTCGACGGGTCAGCGAAACTGGAGGGATCAGGCACTACGCCGCCAATCGCGACCGTGTCTTCAGGGCTGGTGCCCCAGGTTACTGTAGGTTCAATGTCGCGCGCATCGATAGTGACCGATTTGTCGAAACTCGCCCCTTCATCGCTATGCAGCGTTTTCCAGTAAGCGACCGCTTCGTCCCATTCATCGCCCTTGGGTGCAAGAGGGCGGCCTTTGAGATAGCGGAACACGGTTTCATCGGGCGCAATCAAGCCAGCGCGCGCACCCGCTTCAATGCTCATATTGCAGACTGTCAGGCGCTCTTCGACGCTCATCAGTTCGAAAGCCCGCCCGCGATACTCGATGACATAGCCTGTGCCACCCGCAGCGCCGATGGTGCCGATGATGTGCAGTATCAGGTCCTTCGCGGTCACCCCTTCGCCAAGTTCGCCTTCAACCCGCACCTCCATTGATTTGGAGCGCTTGAGCTGCAGCGTTTGCGTCGCCAGAACATGCTCTACTTCGCTGGTGCCGATGCCAAAGGCCAGCGCGCCAATTCCGCCGTGGCTGGCGGTGTGCGAGTCGCCGCATACAATTGTTGTGCCGGGCAGAGAGAAGCCTTGTTCCGGCCCTACAACATGCACAATTCCCTGAGCAGCGGCCGTGGCATCGATGTAACGGATGCCGAATGCGGGTGCATTGGCTTCAAGAGCCTCAAGCTGTTGCGCGCTCATAGGATCAGCGATGGGAATGCGCTTACCGTCTGCATCGACCCGCGGCGTAGTGGGCAGGTTGTGGTCCGGCACAGCCAGCGTCAGGTCAGGTCGGCGCACTTTGCGTCCCTTCAGTCGCAGCGCTTCAAACGCTTGCGGGCTAGTGACTTCATGCACCAGATGCCGATCGATATAGATCAGCGATGTTCCATCATCGCGTGTCTCGACAACGTGGGCATCCCAGATCTTTTCGTATAATGTGCGGAGTTTGCTGGCCATTGGGTTATCCTCTGATCGGGCCGGATTAGCGGCCTTCGCGCAACACTGGCAAGCTGATTAGAGACCACGATTGCTTCAGTCATGGAAAAGCAATCTATTCGTGCTTGACTTACAAACATGTCAGCAACGCCATTTAGATTTCCGATAAAAGTCCTCCCAGAAGATATCGACTTCATGGGACATGTGAACAACGCCCGCTATCTCAACTGGGTGCAAGATGCTGTATTAGCGCATTGGAACAAGCTGGCACCTGACGATGATGTGGCGAGCAAAGCATGGGTCGCGCTCAAGCACGAGATCACCTATCGCAAACCGGCATTTCTTGAAGACGATGTGATTGCGCAAACTGTGCTGGAGCATTTCCAGGGCGCACGGGCGTTCTACAAGACTGTGATCAGCCGCGGCGAGGAAGTGCTGGCTGAAGTGCAATCAAGCTGGTGCTGCATCGATGCGAAGACCTTGCGCCCGGCCAAGATTGGCGATCACTTGCGTGAGTTCTTTTTTCCTGAAGTGTAATGCCCTATACGGCGCCTATCGTGTCGTATCCGGTATCTCTCCCTTCGCGCAATTCTCAGCGTATGCTCGGCCTTGTTCTGGGCGCAGTGATCGCTGGCAGCTGGCTGGGCATTCATTTCTATGCGATGTTTGTTTTTGAACTGAGCTGGAACGCGTGGCCACAAGTACTGCTGATGGCCGCACTGCAATGTTGGCTATCGGTTGGCGTGTTCATTGTCTGCCATGACGCGATGCATGGCTCGCTCGCACCCGGCTGGCAAAAGATAAATTCCGCACTCGGTGCCATTCTGTTGTTCCTCTATGCGGGCTTTGCCTGGCGAAAGATACGCGACGCGCATTTTGCGCATCACAAGCATACTGGGAAAGATGGTGACCCCGATTTCGACACCGCGCACCCGACGCAATTCTGGGCATGGTATTGGACATTTTTCAGGCGGTATTTCGGCTGGCAATCACTGCTCTACGTCAACACCGTGGTCGGCATTTATCTGTTCGTGTTTGTCATACCGTTTATGCAGATATTCCTGCTGTATGGGGTGCCAGCGTTGCTATCCTCACTTCAGCTATTTTATTTCGGCACCTATCGCCCGCATCGCCAAGGCGAGGGAGCGTTTGCCGATGGGCATAATGCGCGCTCTGATAATTTCAGCACGCTGGCCAGCCTCGCCAGCTGTTTCCATTTCGGCTATCATCTGGAGCATCACCGTCGCCCGGATGTCCCCTGGTGGGCACTGCCTGGCGCACGTCGCGCAGGAGTAGCCGCATGAGCTGGTGGGAAATCATCGCAATCGTCCTTGCCGCGCTGATCGGTATGGAATTTTTTGCCTGGTATGCCCACAAATACATCATGCACGGCTGGGGCTGGGCATGGCATCGCGACCATCATGAGCCGCATGACAATACTCTGGAAAAGAATGATCTGTTCGCTGTCGTCTTCGGCACAATCAACGCGGTAATGTATATCTACGGTGCGCTCTATTCGGATACGCTATGGTGGTTTGCGCTGGGGATCACGCTTTATGGCGTGATCTACACACTGGTTCACGACGGGCTCGTGCATCAACGTTATTTCCGCTGGGTGCCTAAGAAAGGCTATGCCAAAAGGCTTGTGCAGGCACACAAGCTACACCACGCCACAATCGGCAAGGAAGGTGGGGTCAGCTTCGGATTTGTCTTTGCGCGTGATCCAGTAAAGTTGAAGGCGGAACTGAAAGAACAGCGCACGGCCGGCATTGCCAAGGTCCGCGAAGCCGATTTGAGTTAGGGCGCTCGGACGAGCTCTGCATAATAATCGAATAGCGTTTCGCGACCGAATTCGGGCGTGGCGTCCGCATCGTATCGTAGCTGTTTTTCATCCCAAACCAGCATGCTTTCCGTGGCGTAATAGCGGCCGATCTTGGCATATTCAGCCTTTGCGGCTGCGCGCTTTGATACTAGGCCCACTAGGCTAAGCGCGCCGATGATTGCATTCATCAGCACAATGGGCATGCGGCGATAGCGTGGTTTGCGTCCCGTCAATCGAAACAACTCTTCGCCTTGCTCCAATGGCGTGATCGCGGGGCCGGGTCCGCCGATGGACAGCATGCGATTGTGTCGCCCCGGATCATCAATGCAGCCGACGATATAGCGCGCAAGATCGCTATCGCTGATGGGTTTGCAGCTGGTCAGTTCGCCACTGCCGAACATCAGATAGGGCTTGCCTGATCTCACGCGTTCGACCTGACCAGACAGTGATTTGAAGAAAGCCGTGGGGCGAACGATTGAATAGGTCATCCCGCATTCGCTGAGTTCCTTTTCAAACGCGAGTTTTGCATGCTGGAAAGCCAGTTTGGGCTTTTGCAGACAGATTGCAGACACCAGTATGAAATGTCTTACGCTGTGCGCCTGCGCAGCCTTCAGTATGTCACTGTTTGCTTGGTAATCCACGGCCCATGCATCCTCAGGCACGCCTGTACGCGATGCAATGCATGAGATCGCAACATCGAATTTCTCGGTACCAAACACATCCACGAGAGCTCCAGGCCTGATTTTGCATCCAGAGAGGTCGTCTGGGACATCGCTGGTGCTGCGCAGCGCGCAGACTATTTCGTAACCGCATCGAAGCAGCTCTTTCGCAACGGCTTTGCCTGTTGTGCCGCTCGCTCCGAAAAGAACGACGCGCTTACTCATTGCGAGTCCAGATCCAACCGCCTGCAGTCACAAGAATAGCAATCGAAACCCAATGCCACGGATCGCCCAGAGCATACCATGTGAAGATCGCACCGACGCTCATTGCGCCAATTGCCATATTTTTGGCCCTGCGATTAATTGCGCGCCGCTCTCGCCAATCGAGAACCTGTGGCCCCCAATGCGGGTGATCGAGGATCTTCTGCTCCCACGCAGGGTTGCTGCGCGCAAAGCAGAATACGGCCACAAGCAGAAACGGCACTGTCGGCATTATGGGCAGGAATGCTCCGACCGCTGCCAGCCCAGTCGCGATGATCCCCCCCGCTGTATAAAGCGGGCGCATGTCAAATCTCCGGGTCAGGCATCGGCAAGCCGCGCGGCATGTTCGCGGACCAGCGCGATCATGTTGGGTACGCCTTGTGTGCGGTTGGAGGAAAGCTGGTTCTTAAGATCGAACGGCGCAAGCATGGCGGTTACGTCCATAGCTGCGACTTCATGGGCTGGTTTGTCCTGCACAGCTGAAATCACCAGCGCGACGATGCCTTTGGTAATCGCAGCATTGCTGTCAGCCAGGAAGTGCAGTTTGCCGCCGTTGTCAGTGGGATAGACCCAGACGCTGGCAGAGCAGCCTCGCACCAGTGTAGCATCGGTTTTGAGGGCATCGGGCATCGGGTCCAGCTCACGGCCCAGCTCGATCAGCAGGCGATAGCGCTCATCGCCTTCGAGAAAATCATATTCTTCGCGTATGTCATCAAGGGATCGCATGATAGCGCATCTAAGCGCTTTGGCTCACAAATCCACCCCGCTGGCAATCGCTTCCAGCTTTTTGATGCGTTCTTTAAGGTCCGCAATCTCAATCCGTGCTGCGCTGTTGCCTACCCCCCCTTCGATTTCACCAGAGGTGCTGTCGAGCTCTCGCTGCTTCAGAGCAAGCCAGCCATGCCAGGCCTTGAGCAATGCAAATGCGACGACACACAAGCCGACTATAGATGCAGCGACAATGATTATTGTTGGCTCAAACATTCCCTCATATCCTCCGTAAACTTGTGGCCCTATCCGTCCTGTTTATCCGGCTTGCCGCGCAAGCTTTCGATTTCGTCTGCGATGGCGCGCGCTTCGCGGCCATCTACTGTAATTCTTTCAAGTACTTTCACGCGTTCACGCAGATTTTCGATCTCGCGTTGCGCCTCTTCATCACGCGCAATTGCATTGGTTTCGCTTTGCCCGTTCGGGCGGCCGCTATTGCGATTGCGAGAGCGCAATACCCCTGCAACTGCACTGATCAGCACAATCAGAACAACGGCGGTTGCCCAGCTCATCGAACGGCCTCCCTGTTGCTCGTTTTATCGGCAGTCAGATCGTCGATCTCTTGCAAATCACGCAGGCTTTCGATCTGCAACGCTAGGTCCTGCTTGCCGTCGGTCACAATGCGCTCAAGCACTTGGACACGATCTTCCAGGCGTTGCACCTGGCTGGCATACTGAGCAGCTCGTTCAGCGGTATGTTCCGCAGTCGTGCTGATCTGCATCTGAGCCACTTTCTCTTTGTGCTTTGCCCAGATCGCGACCATCGGGATGGTGCAACCGAAGATGATCGCGATGATCGGGATTAGTTCGCCTGGCAATATTTGTCCCCTCTTTGACTTTGTGTCGCCCTACTGGTTCAGCGCAGACGCTCGATTTCAGCGGTTAGCCGCGGATTGCTGCTGACGTAGTGATGCTCGACCTCAGCCAGGCGGCGATCCACATCGCGGAAGCGTGCGCGGATTTCGCGCGCGGTGCGCTTCGGGCTCTGCCGTACGCGCTGCCAGTACTGTTGTTCTTCCTTGTCGACATAAAGGTGCGGCGGCTTCTTGCTGAGTAGCATGCCGGCAATGAAATAAGCCGGAAGCAAGATAGGCGCGACAGTGAAGAGCAAAACAAGGAAACCCAGACGCACCCACAGCGCGTTGACCCCGGTGTAGTCAGCGATGCCGGAGCAAACGCCCATCAGTTTTGCGTTGTGCTTGTCGCGGTAAAGGGTCGTGCGGGGGCTATTCACTTGGCGGTTCCTTTCTTCTCGGCGATCAGACGGTCCAGTTCGCGCAACTGCTGGTTATCACTTTCCAGATCGGCCCGGATGCGCTTGGGCTGGAATTCAGGGTTGTCGCTTGCAACCAGGCGTTCGACCGTGTCCATCCTGTCATCCAACCTGCGGGCAAGCTGATAGAGTTCATCCAGGAGCACTTCATCATCGGTTGTAATGGTCGCGGCGGTCTTCCAGCGCGTGATGTAGTGCAGGATGATCCAAGGTAATCCCATAAAGATCGCAGTTACTGCGAAAAATGGCATGAAGTCTTCCACGGCTTAAGCCCCTTTCTTGTCAGCGCTATCTTTGCCCAGCGCCTTCTTCATCTGTTCCAATTCATCATCGATCGCGTCCGCGCCTGCGAGCGCTGCGATCTCGTCCGACAGACTTGGCGTACCGGACTGATCAGCAATGCTCAGCGCTTCGGCGCGGCCTTCGGCGTAATCGACCCGGCGCTCCAACTGGTCGAAGCGTGAAATGGCTTCGTCTGTGCGTTCAGTGCTCATAACCGTGCGCAGCTTCACGCGGTTCTCAGCACTTTCGAGACGAGCAGCAATTGCGGTCTGGCGGCTGCGGGCTTCGCGCAAGCGATGCTGCAATTTCTGAATATCTTCTTCGTAGGCCCGAAGCGCGTCATCCAGAACGCCGATTTCCTGGCGCAGCTGGTCGCCCATATCGGCGGCCTTCTTCTTCTCGACCAAAGCTGCTCGAGCAAGATCCTCGCGATCCTTGCTCAGCGCCAACTGTGCTTTCTCGCCCCAGTCAGCTTGCAGCCGGTCCAGCTTCACCACGTGGCGGTGCATTTCCTTTTGATCAGCTATAGTGCGCGCCGCGCTGGCGCGAACTTCGACCAGCGTTTCCTCCATTTCGAGGATGATCATGCGGATCATTTTGGACGGGTCGTCTGCCTTGTCCAGCATGTCTGTAAAGTTAGCTGCGATGATATCGCGGGTACGGCTGAAAATGCCCATGAAGGCTGCTCCGTTGAAAAAATTCTCTTCAGTGTTCGAACGCACAGTGCTCTGAGTGGGGGTTGGGCTCTGGCGCAGGCGTTCGATTTCTGCATCAAGCCGCGAGCGACGTTTCGGACGCTCGGGGGAAAGAGATTGGGCCGGAGAAGCGGCGCTGCGACTGGAATGCGCACCGGCAGGTTTGCTCGCGGGGCGGACAGAGCTCTCCGGCCCAAAGGGGGTATTATTGTCAGGCTTGGTCATGCCATCTCGACCAGCAGGCCCGAAGCAACCGGAGTTGCTGCGACTGCAGGTGCGATATGCTTTTGCGTGCTAAGCGCGACGAACAAAGTCATCGCTGCAACGCTGGCGACAGAAGCCTTGCCAAGCTTGCTCTGGATGAATTCGCGATTGAACATTTTTCTAAACTCCCTTGCGGTATGTTCAGCATTCAGCAAGGGCTGTGCCAAACTTGTAAAATACAGATAAAACAATGGTTTGAGCAATTGTTCGAAATCACCTTTTGGTTTCGTTTGCCAAAGATTGGGAATTTTCACTATAGGTTGGTCAAGAGACCGAAATTGGAACGCGAAAATCAATTTATTGGCCAATCTGGCGCCTTTCTTGACGCGGTTGAGCGCGCCTCGCGTGCGGCCTCGATGGATCGTCCCGTTCTCGTAATAGGCGAACGCGGCACCGGTAAAGAGCTCATCGCAGAGCGTCTCCACCGCTTGTCACCAAGATGGGGCGAGCCGCTCGTCACCATGAACTGCGCCGCATTACCAGAGACACTGATCGAAGCCGAACTTTTCGGCCACGAAGCGGGGGCTTTCACAGGGGCTACCAAAGCGCGGGTGGGAAGGTTTGAGGAAGCCGACAAAGGTACCCTATTTCTCGACGAACTGGGCACTTTGTCGATGGGCGCGCAAGAGCGGCTGCTGCGCGCGGTTGAATACGGCGAAGTAACGCGCATTGGATCGTCGCGTCCAGTTCGCGTCGATGTTCGGATTGTTGCAGCTACAAATGACGATCTGCCCGCACTGGCGGAGCAAGGCGAGTTTCGCGCTGACTTGCTCGACCGTTTGAGCTTTGAAGTGATTACTTTGCCTCCGCTGCGTGTGCGCGAAGGCGATGTGGATGTTCTGGCAGATTATTTCGGGCGGCGCATGGCGGCCGAATTGCAGTGGGATGCTTGGCCCGGATTTGCCGATCACGTTCGACGGGAACTTGATGAATATGCCTGGCCGGGCAACGTCCGCGAGCTTCGCAATGTCGTTGAACGCGCGGTTTATCGCTGGGACAATTGGGGCGAAGCGATTGCGCATGTCCAGTTTGATCCTTTCGACAGTCCGTGGAAGCCGCTTGTGCCAAGCCACCGCAAACCGGGCAGCCCCTTGGCAGCGCCCGCGAAGCTATCGTCGGATGGAGCGGCGCCTCAATCTCCTGCCGCCGCCGATCTGGAAAATGTCGATGATCTGCGCGCCGCGGTGGATGCTCACGAGCGCTCGATAGTCGAGCACGCACTAGGCAAGCACCGCTGGAACCAGCGCCAGACCGCAAAGGCGCTTGGACTGACTTATGATCAGCTGCGTCATTGCATCAAGAAGCACGGGCTAATGCAAGAGCAGAGCGAAGATGGTTAAGCTCGGTTAGAGCTAATTGATAATCAAACTGCTTAAGCGGGCTTTTGCCTTTCAAGCGGCAAATCCAATTGGCGCCGGATCGGGCGCGACTGATTGGGGGCTTGGCGAACATGAAATTGAGCAAGAGATTTGCGACCGCAACTGCCGCGATATGCGCGATAGCAGCGGGGTCTCCATTGTTGGCAAACCATTCCTGGAGTACTTATCACTGGGTCCGGACCAGCAATGAGATCACGGTTCCCGTAACAGACAATACTACCGGCATCTGGGCCCAGCACAACCATACGGGGATTGCGGTCGCTGATTGGAATGTGTCGCCATATATCGAAGCGCCAATGGTTCGAGGGAATGCCGATCCCGCATGCGCGATTGTGCGCGACGAGATCAATGTCTGCAATGATGACTACGGTTCTGTCGGCTGGCTCGGTCTTGCCCGCATTACTATCTCCAGCGGTCACATCACTGGCGGGGCAAGGCTGCTCAACGATTACTATTTCAATCAGGATCGCTACAACAACGACGTCTGGCGTCAGTTGGTGATGTGCCAGGAAATCGGCCACGATTACGGCCTTGGTCACCAGAACGAGAATTTCAGCACGGATGTGACCACATCGTGCATGGAGTATACCAGCCAGCCTGCGGGCAATGAAGGGCCAGATCAGCATGATTATGACCAGCTTGCGCTGATTTATGCGCATAGAGAAGGCGGGGACACCGGTGACGGCGGCGGTGGAAAGCCTGGCAAGGGCGGCGGGAAAGGTGGTGGCAAACCGAATAAGTTCGATGTCGGTAACACCCCAGCCGACTGGGGCACGCCGATCGGTCGTGATGCGCAAGGACGCCCGAACCTCTACAAGCGTTCGATGGCAAGTTTCGATGTGATCACACATGTGACATGGGCCATAGGCGAAGGCCCTGACGGTCATCATGATCACGAAGAGGGGCCACGTCAGCACAAGGGCGATCACCACTTCTAAGCTCGGGAAATTCTGAAAGCTAAAGGGGCCTGCATCGCGGGCCCCTTTTCTTTTGTGAGCCAGCATATCGTTTGCCGCTTGCAATGCGGGCAACTCGCGCCTATCTGCCTCTCATCCCGACATTGTCGATACAAAGTTGTGATGCTGGCGCCGCAAGGGGCCGGCCCCAATCATCTATTGTCGGCAAGTTGATGACCAATTGGAGCACAGATGGCGAATGTAGCGCGCCTTATTGAGATTATCGAACCCGAGGCGAAATCCCTCGGCTTTGATCTCGTGCGCGTGAAGATGATGCCATCGGAAGCCGGCGATGGCGCACAAGCGCTTCAGATCATGGCGGAAGACCCGGCAACGGGGCAGTTGATCATTGAACAATGCGCTGCTCTGTCGCGCGCGGTGTCTGCCAAGATGGACGAGTGCGAAGAGGCCGGCGAAACCCTGATCGAAGGTGCGTATCACCTGGAGGTCAGCTCGCCAGGTATCGACCGCCCACTGACCCGGGCCAAGGATTACGCCAATTGGACCGGGCACGAAGCCAAGGTCTCATTGATCAAGGATTGGGATGGCCAGCGCAATTTGCGCGGTATCCTGAAAGGTATCGAAGGTGACACAGTCACTATCGATGACAAGAAGGCGGGAGAGGTTTCCTACCCGCTCGAAATGGTTCATTCGGCGAAGCTTGTCTTGACCGACGAGTTGATCGCCGCCGCCCAGCCGCTCGATACGAGCGGCGCTGAAGACATAGTTGAAGAAGAAGAGGCTCAAGACTGATGGCCACGGCAATTTCTGCGAATAAAGCTGAACTGCTTGCGATTGCGAATGCGGTCGCTTCGGAAAAGATGATCGACAAGGCGATCGTTATCGAAGCGATGGAAGAAGCGATCCAGAAAAGCGCACGCAACCGCTATGGTGCGGAAAACGATATTCGCGCCAAGCTTGACCCGCAAACCGGCGATTTGCGCCTTTGGCGTGTGGTCGAAGTGGTTGAAGAAGTCGAAGATTACTTCAAGCAGGTTGATCTGAAAGCGGCTCAGAAGCTTCAGGATGATGCCAAGATCGGTGACTTCATCGTTGATCCGCTGCCGCCGGTCGATCTTGGCCGCATTGACGCGCAGAGCGCCAAACAAGTGATCTTCCAGAAGGTTCGCGATGCCGAGCGTGAGCGCCAGTATGAAGAGTTCAAGGACCGGGTAAACGAAGTAATCACCGGGGTTATCAAGTCGGTTGAATTCGGACACGTGATCGTGAACCTTGGCCGCGCAGAAGGCGTTATCCGCCGCGACCAACAGATTCCGCGTGAAGCGGCCCGTGTGGGTGAGCGCATCCGCGCGATCATCACCAAGGTCGAACGCAACAATCGCGGCCAGCAGATTTTCCTCAGCCGCGCCCACCCTGATTTCATGCGCAAACTGTTCGCGCAGGAAGTACCTGAAATCTACGACGGCATTATCGAAATCAAGGCAGCTGCGCGTGATCCGGGCAGCCGCGCCAAGATCGGCGTGATCAGCCATGACAGCTCGATCGATCCGGTTGGCGCCTGCGTTGGTATGAAAGGCAGCCGCGTTCAGGCCGTTGTCCAGGAACTGCAGGGCGAAAAGATCGACATTATTCCGTGGTCGGAAGACACAGCGACGTTTGTCGTGAACGCGTTGCAGCCTGCAACGGTGTCCCGCGTGGTTTTGGACGAAGAGGAAGGCCGCATCGAAGTTGTCGTGCCCGATGATCAGCTTTCGCTCGCCATTGGTCGCCGCGGTCAGAATGTGCGCCTCGCTAGCCAGCTCACCGGTCACCAGATTGATATCATGACCGAGGAAGAGGCTTCAGAAAAGCGCAGCAAGGAATTTGCTGAGCGTTCGAAGATGTTCGAGGAAGAACTCGACGTCGATGAAACTCTCTCTCAGCTGTTGGTTGCCGAAGGTTTCGCGGAGCTGGACGAAGTCGCTTACGTCGAACTCGCCGAACTCGCATCAATCGAAGGCTTTGACGAAGAGCTGGGCGAGGAGCTGCAAAACCGCGCCAAGGAAGCGCTGGAACGCCATGAAGAAGCTGCGCGAACAGAACGCCGCGAGCTTGGCGTGGAAGATGATCTGGCAGAAATTCCGCATCTCTCTGAGGTTATGCTGGTGACACTCGGCAAAGCGGGCATCAAGACGCTCGACGATCTGGCCGACTTGGCAACTGACGAACTGATCGCGAAGAAGCGTGAAGCACCCCGCCGTCGCAACAATGCGGATGGCCCGCCGATGCGTCGTCCGTCGGTCCGCGAGCAGGACAAAGGCGGCGTGTTGGGCGAATACGGTCTGACCGAAGAGCAAGGCAATGAGATCATCATGGCCGCGCGCGCGCACTGGTTTGAAGATGAAGAGGAAGCTCCGGCAACTGCCGCAGCCCCCGACACGCAGGAGGCCGCCGATGCGGACTCCACCCAATGAGCGCGTAAGCTCCGACATCGCTAAGAAGCCGCGGCATCGTAAATCGATGCGCGGCGAAGCTTGCGCAACCAAGGCGGCGAATCCAGGGCCAGAGCGCAAATGCATTTTGACCGGTGCACACGCACCGCGTGACAGCTTGTTGCGATTGGCCATATCTCCTGACGGGCTCGTTCTGCCCGATCCACACGCGAAGGCCCCCGGGCGCGGCGCGTGGATCGGTGTTTCGCGCCCTGAGCTTGAAACCGCGCTTGCCAAGGGCCAGCTCAAAGGAGCTCTGGCGCGTGCGTTCAAAGGCGCTAAGCTGGAACTTCCCGCTGACTTGCCCGATCTGGTGCAACATGCGCTGACAAAGGCGTTGCTGGATCGGTTGGGCCTTGAGCTGCGCGCCGGAAATGTCGTGCTTGGCACATCACGGATCGATGAACAGGCGCGAAGCGGGCGCGCGGAATTGCTCTTGCATGCTTCGGATGCCAGCGAAGACGGGCGCAAGAAACTTGATCAGGCATGGCGCGTGGGGCGGGATGCAGAAGGTAGCGGCGAACGGGGAACCGTTTTGCCACTGGACCGGGCGGCTTTGTCTGTGGCATTGGGCCGCGAGAATGTCGTCCACTTGGCGCTTTGCAATGGCGCTGCAGCGGAACGGGTCGAAGGAGCTTTGGCGCGGCTGCTGCAATATCTGGAGGGCACTTTGCCCTCCGAAACTGATGGCGATCGGGCCTCTCCGGATCGCCAGGACGAAGAATTGAATGTGTGAAGGACGCAATAGCTAGATGAGCGACGAAGAAAAAAAACCTGCCCGTAAACCGCTGACCCTGAAGGGTGCGCAGCCTGGAGAGGTCAAGCAGACCTTTAGCCATGGCCGCACCAATAAGGTTGCGGTCGAGGTCAAGCGCCGCCGCAAGCTGTTGAAGCCGGGTGAAACACCCGCGCCGACGCCTGCACCTGCGCCCGAACCAGAGCCGACACCTGCGCCGGTCGCCAAGAAGGCTGCACCGAAGAAGCCGGCCGCGCCTAAGGAAACACCTCAGGAAATGGCTGCCCGTCTGGCGCGCGAAGCGGAAGAGGCGCGCCTGCAATCACTTGAAGAAGCGCGCAAGCGTGACGACAAGAATGCCAAGGAAGCCAAGGCCGGCGAGAAAAAGCGTGCGGAAGAAAACCGCAAGGCTGAGGAAGAAGCAGAGAAGCGTGCGGCCGAAGAAGCCAAGGCGGCTGCTGAAGCTGAGACAAGAGATGTCGAAGAAGCCGCCGATGCTTCTGTTGTTGCGGACGAGAGCACTCCAACACCGGCAGCACGCAAGTTTACGCCTGTTGCTCGCCCAGAGCCCCAGCGCCCTGAGAAAAAGCGTGAAGAAAAGCCCAAACGAGGCGCTGGCGGCAAAGACAAGCGCCGCTCTGGCAAACTGACTGTCACTAAAGCACTGAATGAAGACGAAGGCCGCAGGGCACGTTCGCTCGCGGCGCTCAAACGTGCGCGTGAGAAAGAGCGCAGGTTACAAGGCGGGGGCGACAATCGTCCGCGCGAGAAGCAGGTTCGCGATGTTGTTGTTCCTGAAGCGATCACCGTTGGCGAATTGGCCAAGCGGATGGGCGAAAAGGGTGCTGACCTTGTCAAGGAACTGTTCAATCTGGACATGATGGTCACCGTCAACCAGACGATTGATCAGGATACCGCTGAACTGCTGGTCGAACAGTTCGGTCACAATATCCAGAAGGTGTCTGAAGCCGACGTCGATATTACGACGGAACAGGATGTCGATCCAGAAGAAACGCTGAAGCCGCGTCCACCGGTGGTCACGATCATGGGCCACGTCGATCACGGAAAGACCTCGCTGCTCGATGCCCTTCACGGAACGAATGTGACCAAAGGCGAAGCTGGCGGGATCACGCAGCATATCGGCAGCTATCAGATCGACACCAAGTCGGGCGGAAAGATCACTTTCCTCGATACGCCGGGACACGCCGCCTTCACAGAGATGCGCCAGCGCGGTGCGAATGTGACGGATATCGTGGTGCTGGTCGTCGCTGCCGATGATGGCGTGATGCCCCAGACGATTGAGGCGATCAAGCATACCAAGGCGGCTGGCGTCCCGATGATCGTTGCGATCAATAAATGCGACAAGCCGGAAGCTGATCCGAACAATATCCGGTCGCGCTTGCTCGAACACGAAGTGATCGTGGAAGCGATGTCGGGTGACGTGCAGGACGTCGAGATCTCGGCTAAGGAAAAGACCAATCTGGATGAGCTGGTCGAGAAGATCGAGCTGCAGGCAGAATTGCTTGAATTGAAAGCTCGCCCGGACCGCGACGCTGAAGCCACTGTGATCGAAGCGCAGCTCGACAGGGGCCGCGGCCCGGTCGCTACGGTGATCATTACACGCGGTACGCTGAAGCGTGGCGACACATTCGTTGTCGGTACACAAAGCGGCAAGGTGCGTGCGATAGTCAATGACCGAGGCAAGCAGATCAAGGAAGCTGGCCCCTCTATGCCAGTTGAAGTCCTCGGCCTTGGCGGTGTGCCGGGAGCTGGTGACACTCTGACAGTTGTCGAGAATGATCAGCGCGCCCGCGAAGTTGCCCAGTATCGGCGGGAAAAAGCAACAGAGAAGCGAACAGCGCTTGCCCCGACCAACTTCGATACGATGTTCAACAATCTGCAGTCGAACGTCATCGAATGGCCGGTTCTGGTAAAGGCGGACGTCCAAGGTTCGGTCGAAGCGATCGTCACAGCGTTGCACAATATCTCTAATGACGAGATCAAGGTGCGCGTGCTGAATGCAGGTGTAGGCGCAATCACTGAAAGCGATGTCACACTGGCGGCCGCTTCCAACGCGCCAATCATTGGCTTCAATGTGCGTCCAAATGCCAAGGCGCGCGAAATGGTCAAGCGCGATGGCGTGCGGATGATGTATTACGATGTCATCTACCACCTGACAGAGGAAGTCGCGAAGGAAATGGCTGGCGAGCTGGGTCCGGAGCGGATCGAAACCGTGGTCGGCCGTGCCGAAGTCAAGCAGGTCTTCAAGTCAGGCAAGCGCGACAAGGCGGCCGGTTTGCTGGTCGAAGAAGGCGTCATTCGCAAAGGCCTGTTCGCGCGCCTTACCCGCGAAGACGTTATCGTTTCGGCGACGACTATCGCTTCGCTGCGCCGGTTCAAGGACGATGTCGATGAAGTCCGTGCAGGCCTCGAGTGCGGTGTCGTGCTTGAAGATACGAACGACGTTCAGGCGGGTGACCAGCTTGAAGTCTTCGAAGTCGAGGAGCGTGAGCGGACGCTCGAAGTTGGTTAAAGGAGCTAGAGGGTGAACAGGATCTACATAGGTCAGCGTTCGCCCTCAGCAGTCCTGGTAGGCATAACCCGATGAGCGATCAGCAATTCTACCCTGCAGATGGTGCGGATTCTCCGCATAGCTCGCTGCTTGGTTCCGAGTTCGTTGGTTTCGATGAAGAAACCGCGACAGCAACCATGCGCTTCACTGTGAAGCGAGAGATGACCACCTGGCGCGGGGGCGTGCAAGGCGGGCTTGTTGCGGGTTATCTCGATGACGTGATGGGCTATGCCTACGTAACGATGACCGGCGGTGAGCAAGCTCCGCTCAATCTGGAAATATCGATGCAACTGCTGGGGCTCTTGCCAGAGGGCGCGACGATCATCGGCAAGGGCCGCGTTGTGCGCGGCGGGCGGCGAGTGATCTTCCTTGAAGGCGAATTGCAAACCGAAGAGGGGCAAGTGCTTGCCCGCGCGACATCTACTGCAATCCCGACCATGCGCCCGACGCCAACCGAAACGGGGATGGGATAATGGCTCGCCAGCAATTCACACCTGAACAACACTCTGTCCGCGTCCTTAAGGTGTCAGAGCGCGTACGGCATATTCTTTCCGAACTGCTCGCACGGCAGGAAGTGCATGACGATGTCGTCAGCGCAGCGAACATATCAGTGACTGAAGTTCGCATGACACCAGATCTGCGCAGCGCGACCGCCTATGTGAAGCCGCTCCTTGGGTTGGAAGAAGCGGTGGTTGTGAAGGCGTTGCAGCAGAACACAGCGTTCCTGCAGCGTGAAGTTGCTAAGCGGCTGGGCCTCAAATTCGCTCCCAAGCTGAAGTTTCGCGCCGATGAGAGTTTTGACGAAGCGGACCGTATCGAAAAGCTGTTGCGCGATCCCAAGGTGGCGCGCGATCTGGGCGAGGGCGAATAAATCCAACTGAATTATAGTTGACTTTGGCAACTAATATCGCGATGCCGTCTGAATGACTGTCGCGATCCAAGAAGCCGTGCCCGCCATTCGTGCGTTCAATCGACAATTCTCTCAGCTGATGGGCCTATTGGAGCCGCGTTACATGGGCGGCGAGTTGTCGCTGATCGAAGCGCGCGTGGCCTACGAGATTCGTGAGCGACAGCCTGTGCTCGCCCGCGATATCGCGCAGGATCTAAATCTTGATCCGGGCTATCTCAGCCGAACAGTCGCGAAGCTGGAGAAGAAGGGCTGGATTGAGCGCGGCAGAGGCGAGGATGCGCGTGAACGCCCACTTTCGCTGACTTTGGATGGTGAGCAAAATTATCAAGATCTTGATGCCGTTACTTTGGCTGAGACTGAGAAACTGTTGGCTCCGCTTGAAGAAGATGGCGCTATTCGCCTTACGAACGCGCTCAGTGAGGCGAGCGAATTGTTGTTTGGCAACAATCAGTTCGAGTGGTTCTTGCGAGAATTTCGTCCCGGCGATCTGGGGCATGTCTGCGCACGGCAAGCCATCCTCTATCGCGAAGATTGGGGCTGGGGCGATAAACTCGAAGCGTTGATGATGGAAATTTGCGCAGCCTATTTGCGCCACTTCAAGCCTGGGAAGGAGCAGTGCTGGATCGCGGAACGGGGCGGACGCATGCTGGGATCGGTTTTTGTTGCAAGTGAAGATCACGAGACCGCTCGCCTGCGCATGCTCTATGTCGAGCCGGAAGCGCGCGGGTTAGGCGTAGGATCGGCCCTTGTGCGCCAATGTACTGAATTTGCCCGCGAAGCCGGGTACAAACGCATCGTGCTTTGGACGCATCAGGTGCTTGGCAGTGCGCGAAAGATCTACGCCGCAGAAGGCTTCAAGGTCACTTCTACCGAAGTGCAGAACGAATTCGGCAAGGAAGAGATAAGCGAGCATTGGCTGCTCGAGCTTTAAGGTCTGGCGGTCGGGCCTAGCCTTGCGGCACCATCCTAGCGGTCAGCTCGATTTCGACATGCTTGCCCACGATCAAGCGATAAGACGTCATACCGAAATCATAACGGTTGATGCGCGTTTTGCCCGTCAGCGTGATCGCTTCGCGTGGCGCGATTTCGGCTGGCGGCTTGCTGAACGTGACACGCAAGGTAACCGGCTTGGTCACTCCGCGCGCGGTCAAGTCCCCTTCGACTGTGCCCTGCGTCGGATTGGTCATGGTAATTTCGCGACCGACAAAGCGCACCGTCGGATATCGTTCTACCCAAAAAAACCGCTCACCCTTTAGGCGGCTGAGTGTCAAATCATCGCCTGCAGTCAGCTTCGTCGCGTCGATGGTCACATCCAGAGCGATGTCTTGCGGACGACTGCGGTCCAGCCGGATTGTTCCGGCCACATCGGGAAAACCGGCGGTCTTGCTGCCAAGGCCGAGGAACGGAACCTTGGCGGACAGATTGCTGGCGACGGCATCTACCCTATAGCTCTGGCCTGCTGGCGTTGCTGCGCCGAGCAGGGCTGCTGCGAGCAGGAGAGTTATGGAGCGGAGCCAGGACATATTATCACTATGCTCCGCTCTCATGTCTGTTCTCTTAATCAGCCTTTGCCCGATCAGTTGCCGTCACCTGGCAGCAAGTAGGTGACCGGTGCATCCGGGCCGAGCGGAATACCGGATCTGGCAATTTGTTGCCCGTGCGCTCAATCCATCCCAGAATGCCACTTTGCGTTGATACGCTTGATTCACCCATGTGTGTTCAGACCCTCAGAAACCATTGACTTCGCTGTTACTGCTAACATCACTGCCAGCGCCTGTCTCACAGCTTAATCCGCAAAACCCCATATTTGTTTCCGAAAACATCTTGGAGCGGCTTGCGCGCATCGGAGTAGGGTGCAAGTTTGCAACAATTGCGAATCTGGCGGGGACACCCGGGCATGGCCAAGCTCTATTTTTACTATGCGAGCATGAATGCAGGGAAGAGCACAACCCTGCTGCAGGCGGCGTTCAACTATCGGGAGCGCGGTATGCGCGTGTCATTATGGACGGCGGCGATTGATGATCGCCCCGGATTTGGCGCGATCAGCAGCCGGATTGGTCTATCAAGCGATGCGCATCGGTTCGCGCCGGATACCGATATCCTTGAGCATGTAATAGAAGAACATTCGCACGGGCGCGTCGACTGTGTACTGATTGATGAAGCGCAATTCCTGACCGAAGAACAGGTTTGGCAATGCGCGCGACTATCTGACGAAACAGGCACCCCGGTAGTTTGCTACGGGCTGCGCACCGATTTTCAGGGGAAGCTGTTTCCCGGGTCTGCTGCTCTTCTGGGCATTGCGGATTCGTTGGTCGAACTGAAGGCCATTTGTGAGTGCGGGCGCAAAGCGACCATGAACCTTCGGGTCGATGAGAAGGGCAAGGCAGTAAAGGCGGGCGAGCAGACTGAAATCGGCGGAAATGATCGTTATGTGGCCTTGTGTCGCAAACATTTCACCGATGCACTGGCGAGTTGAGCTGCCCTCCCTATCTTCAAGACATGACGGACACCCTGACATTGGCGCTGGTGCTGATCCCGTGCCTGATCGTCGCGATCGTGTTTCACGAGGTCGCGCATGGATATTCCGCGTTGCTGCTCGGCGATACGACCGCGCGCGACGCGCAACGTTTAAGTCTTAACCCGCTTCGCCATGTCGACCCTGTTGGTACTTTGCTGCTGCCAGGCGCACTGGCGCTGGCGGGGGCTCCGGTGTTCGGCTGGGCCAAGCCTGTTCCAGTGCGGCAGGATCGGCTGGACAGTCCGCGCTATGGCATGATGGCGGTGGCAGCTGCGGGGCCGGGTTCGAATTTTTTACTGGCGTTGATTGGCGCAATCGCCTTGGGGCTATTCCTCCCTGCTGGAGCTCAGATCACGAGCACTGGTAGCGGCATGTCGCTGATTGCGGACGGGGCAGGTGAAACGCTGCTGCTGCAAAGCGGCATGTTCTATTTCATCCTGATCAATGTGTTCTTGGGCGTTTTCAACCTGTTGCCAATCCCGCCGTTCGATGGTTCGCATATAGCTGAAGGGCTGCTACCACCTTCGTTGGCGCGCAGCTATCGCAAGCTGAGACCTTACGGGATGGCTTTGTTTTTTGGTCTGGTCGCGCTGACATGGTTTGCCCCGGAATGGGGTGTGCTGGAGAACACGATTGGACCGCCTGTGAACTGGGCGCTCAAACAATATCTCGACATTGCGACGGTGGTGGCTGGTGGCTGATCCGCGCGAGCATCCGGTTTCCGGCTGGCTGATCCTCGACAAACCGCGTGGGCTCGGCTCGACGCAGGCTGTCGCTGCCGTGAAGCGCAATCTGCGCGAAGGTGGATATGCCAAGACCAAGGTTGGCCACGGTGGCACGCTTGATCCGCTTGCCGAAGGGGTTTTGCCAATAGCACTGGGCGAGGCGACCAAACTGGCTGGACGCATGCTGGATAGCGACAAGATCTATGAATTTACGATCCGGTTCGGTGAAGAGACAGACACGCTCGACACGGAGGGCGAAGTTGTTGACCGCTCGGGCAGGCGACCACCAATGGCCGCCGGGGCTGCGATCCTTGAACATTTCACAGGGGAAATCGAGCAAGTGCCGCCTGCCTATTCAGCGGTAAAGGTGGACGGTAAACGCGCCTATGCCCGGGCGCGAGCTGGAGAAACGGTAGAGATCAAAAAGCGGTTGGTAACGATCCACTCGCTGGAGATGGCATCCTCATATCAGTCGGGGTCTGAACTTGATTCCGCTTTTGCAACATCACGCGGCCGGCCTGATCCCTATGATCCTTCCGCGCCACTCGAATTGGCTGAAAGCGTCACTCTCATCGCGCATGTTTCCAAAGGGACATATATCCGTTCTCTGGTACGCGATATCGCGCGCGCGCTTGGGACCTTTGGTCACGTGACTTATCTGCGGCGTGTAAAGGCAGGCCCCTTCCTTGAAAGTCAGGCGATTTCGCTGGACAAACTCAACGAAATCGCTAATGGCGCGAGCCTTCAAGACCTACTCCTGCCGCTCGAGGTGGGGCTGGACGACATCCCGGCTCTCATTCTCGATCAGACAAGTGGGCAGGCGGTCCGTCAGGGCCGGGTCCTGTCTGAACTGCCCCAACCATCCGGGCTCTATTGTGCGATGCTGGACAATGTGCCGGTAGCGTTGATGGAAATTGAGGATGGGACGGCGAAAGTCGTCAGGGGCTTTAACCTACCCGATGTCGCTGAGTAAGAGAGAATCATTATGTCGGTTGATGCCGCAACGAAAACGAAGATTATTGAAGAAAATGCCCGCGACAAAGGTGACACGGGTAGCCCGGAAGTACAGGTAGCGATCCTGACCCAGCGTATCCGCAACCTGACCGAGCATTTCAAAGGCCACCACAAGGACAACCACTCACGCCGTGGTCTGCTCCAGATGGTCAACAAGCGTCGCAGCCTGCTCGCCTATCTCAAGAAGAAAGACGTAGAGCGCTATAACGCTTTGATCGCGAAGCTGGGTCTTCGTAAGTAAGAATTTCTCGAAGCGGCCCCCTTTCGGGCCGCTTCTTGCATAAGGAGCCGAGCAACATCCGGTTGCCGGCCCGGGGGCAGATAAACGTCCCA
>Ga0181554_1000238_pt1 | contig 54673 bp, 48 predicted proteins | sample 011ome_16_FD_145602 | JGI IMG/M metagenome (GOLD analysis project Ga0181554, IMG submission 145602) | Coastal salt marsh microbial communities from the Groves Creek Marsh, Skidaway Island, Georgia - 011503CT metaG (spades assembly) | ecosystem: Environmental > Aquatic > Marine > Intertidal zone... | reverse complement strand
TTGTGGACTGTGCGGACCCGGTTATTGACCCGCTGGCGCTACAGGCGCTACGGGGGCGGGTACCGCCGGGATATCGCCCTTGGGTGCCGCAGGCGGTTGCACTGCGATGGGCGGGAGATCGCGTTTTGCTGGCTGTTCAACCAGCGGCGCATCCATGATGTCCTCGGGCTTATTATCCTTCTTGCCAGCCAGGTAGGCAAGGGTGAGGCTGGTCACGAAGAACACGGTAGCAAGAATCGCGGTGGTGCGAGACAGGAAAGAGGCCGCTCCACGAGCGCCGAAAACGGAACCCGATCCGCCACCGGCACCGAAGCCCGCGCCAGCATCCGCTCCGCGACCTTGTTGCAGCATGACCAGTCCGACGATCGCAAGCGCGATCAGGACGTGGATGATCATTAAAACTTGATACATGTGGATTTTCCGTTAAGCGGCGAGGCAAATCGCCAGGAAGGATTTGGCATCCAATGACGCGCCGCCGATCAGGCCGCCGTCGACATCGGGCTGGGACATCAGAGCCGCAGCGTTATCCGGCTTCATGCTGCCGCCGTAAAGAATCTGCAGGTTGGCGGCGATACTGGCATCAAGCGCGGCGATTTGCGAGCGGATGTAGGCGTGGACCTCCTGGGCTTGCTCGGTAGTTGCGGTGCGACCGGTACCGATGGCCCAAACGGGTTCATAAGCAATCACAGCCTTTTTCAGGGATTCAACCCCACAAAGATCAAGAACCGCCGCCATCTGCTGGTCAATGACCTTGAAGGTAGAGTTGGCTTCGCGCTCTTCGAGGGTTTCACCGACGCAGAGGATCGGTGTCACGCCGTGAGCAATCGCCTTGGCGTAACGGGCAGCGACCAGGGCGTCAGTTTCGCCATAAATGGCGCGACGCTCAGAGTGACCAACAATCGCGAGGGTGCAGTTGAATTCGCGCAGCATGGCCGCTGAAATCTCACCGGTGTAGGCGCCTGAGTCTTGATCAGCCACGTTCTGGGCGCCCAAACGGACATTTTTGCCAGCTAGTGCAGCGGAGACTTCAGGGATAAAGACAGCCGAAGGGCAAACGCCGACGTCCGCGCGGGCGTCGCCGGGCAAACCGGCCAGGATATCCGCTACCAGCTGCATTGAGCTTGCGCGGGTACCATTCATTTTCCAGTTACCGACGACCAATGGACGACGTGACATGCTTCTCTCCCTCGGGACCAAATAAATCGCGCAATCCTACTGGCTTACGACCCTGATTTCAAGACAAACGCGCGTGGGCTCTCCCGGCACTGGAGTAAACTAGGGCGGCATTTCGTAAATAATGACGCCAAAAACCTCTTCGTGAGCTCTGCCACCGCCGATCCTCCCGTCATCATCCTGATGGGACCCACCGCCTCAGGCAAGACACGTCTGGCCATAGAGCTGGCTCATGCGCTCGATGGGGAAGTGATCAGCGTAGACTCGGCCCTGGTCTATCGCGGAATGGACATCGGCACCGCAAAGCCCAGCCTGCCAGAACGTGAAGGAATTCCGCATCACCTGATCGACATTCTTGACCCGAGCGAGGCTTACTCTACCGGGCGATTTCGCAGCGATGCCGTGGCAAGCATCAACTCAGTGATCCAGCGTGGACGACTTCCGATTCTGGCGGGTGGCACTTTTCTTTACTTCAATGCCCTACTGAAGGGTCTAGCGGAATTGCCTGCAGCAGACCCGAAGGTTCGCGAAGCCATCGAGGCCGAAGCGGCGGAACAGGGCTGGGACCGACTGCACGCGGAACTGGGCAGGGTGGACCCTTCTGCCGCAGGGCGCATTCATCGCAATGATCCACAGCGCATCCAACGGGCACTGGAGGTCTATCGACTCACGGGCACCCCCCTCAGTCAACTCTGTGCAATCCAGCCGACGCCCCTGCCCTACCGATTCTGTACGCTGGCGCTGGCGCCCGCGAACCGGGATGAACTGCGCTCGCGGATTCGCCAACGTTTCCTGGAGATGCTTGACCGGGGCCTGATCGAGGAGGTGCGACGACTGCGGGAGCTTGGATCACTGCATCCAGACCTGCCCTCCATGCGCTCGGTCGGCTACCGGCAGGTTTGGGCTTATCTGGAAGGGAAATGCACGCAGGCGGAGATGATCGAACTCGGCATCATCGCGACCCGACAGTTTGCTAAGCGGCAGATGACCTGGCTGCGGAAGGAGACCGAGGCGTTTCAATTACAGACCGAGGACCGACTACTCAAGGAGAAGGCGCTGCAAAGGGTTGGCGCATTTCTCGCAAGTTCAGGTTGAACTAGCCCGGACGAGTTGCCCTGAAGGCCCGACCCCATGCGTCTGCAGCATATATGGCATCCATGATGGCTTCGGGCGTCACTACAAAAGCTTCATTGTGGGCCGATTCACCGGCCGCGACGGCCCGCTCGGCTATTGCCAGCGCCCGATCTGGAGCCAGTTTCTCAAGGCCCAGTTCAGCCAGTTTCATTGGCAGACCCACGGCGTGACAAAAGCCCATGACTTCTTCAATCAGTGAACTATCCCGCCCTTCGAGCACTAACTGAACCAGCGTGCCGAAAGCCACTTTTTCGCCATGAAGTCGATCATGGGTCTCCTCGGCGGCGGTCAGGCCGTTGTGGACGGAATGCGCCACCGCGAGACCACCGGATTCAAAACCCAACCCCGAAAGAAGGGTATTGGCTTCCACGATCCGCTCGAACGCGGGCGTGATGGCTCCGGCCTTTGCGGCGGCCACTGCCGCCACCCCATCACTGAGAAGGGTCTGATAGCAAAGATCGGCAATGGCGGCTGCAGCCAGCGTACTGGCCCCGCCGACCACATTCGCTTTATGGGCATTTCTGGCGGCTTCCGCCTCGAACCGGGTAGCCAGCGCATCACCCATGCCGGAGATAAGCAAGCGGACCGGCGCATTGACAATGACGCGGGTATCGACCAGCACCAGATCCGGATTGCGCCTGTAGAAAACGCACTTCTCGAACACCCCTTCAGGCGAATAGACGACCGACAGGGCGCTGCATGGGGCATCGCTGGACGCCGTGGTGGGACAGCAGACTACTGGCCGATCCAGTTCGCTGGCCACGGCCCTCGCGGTATCCAGCACCTTGCCTCCACCCGCGCCGATTATGGTCTCAGCACCGACCCTCAGAACTTCCTGCTTGCATCGCGCAATTTCAACCTGGCAGCATTCCCCGCCAAAATCGAGGATATCCAGCGGAATACCGGCAGCGGTGAAAGTGTCTCGCCAGGTCGGCTCAAGCAGTTTGCGGGCACTCCTGCTGGAAATAATTAGGGCCCGACCGGGGTGCCCTAGCCTAAGCAGTTCGGACGCCAGTGACTCGGTGGCTTGACGCCCCTGAACGTACCGTGAAGGGGAACAGAACACGCTAAGCACAACACCCTCCAAAGCGGGTTGAGTTGAAGGCACTGCCCGTCACGAAGGGGGCCGCGTTCGGATGGATTCAGCCGTTACCGGCGTTGACCAGTTTTTCCTGCTCGGCTGCCAACCTGGCGACAGCGGCCTTGCTGATATCGCTCAAGCCGTCGCCCCCAGACTGGTAATGCTTGATGATGGCCAGTCGCATGCGCAACTCCCAGAAACGCTTAAGGTGATCGGCGACACCATCGGTAGCCGTATTATCGTCAGGCTCGGCACTGAAGAATTGACCAATGTTGTTGGCCATTTTGACAAGATTATCGATGTCCATAATAGAAGGGCGCTCAGGCTTGGGCCGAGGTCAACGGCTGTCAATGGTACAAGTTTGCTCAAGGGTCCCGGTTCGTGTGAATCAGGCGATGTGGGTGAGTGTAAACCACATGATCCTCATTGCGGGCAAAGCCAAGCAGGGTTAGCCCGGAGTCTTCGGCCAATTTTATCGCGAGCCCCGTGGGGGCGGAAATGGCGGCCATGAAACCGATACCTACGGTCGCACATTTCTGGACCATCTCGAAACTGGCCCGACTGGTGACCACTACGAAGCCCGCCCTGAAATCGGTTTTCTTGCGCGCCAATGCGCCGATCAGTTTATCAAGCGCATTGTGGCGACCGACATCTTCCCTCACCTGCAGAGCCTCCTCACCCGGCACCGCCCAGGCGGCCGCATGCACGGCGCCGGTCAATCCATTGAGCCGCTGGCGCTCACGGATATTACGCAGTGTTGCGATCAATTCAGCCACGGGAACTTGCACTCGCGACCTGACTGGCGGGGGACGTCTGACCGCTTGCTTGAGCGTTCGCGCGCCACAAAGTCCGCAACCGGTCCTACCGGTCATGTTTCGCCCTTTTTCCGCCGCGGAATCACAACGGGCTTCAGGGATCTTGAGCCTTACCTCGATACCTTCGGAACGCTCATAGGTGCGAATGGACTCGACCTCGGACGCATCCATGACGATATTTTCGGTCAAGCTAAAACCTAGAGCGAAATCCTCAAGATCCAGCGGCGTTGCCAGCATGACCACATGCGGCTCGCCGTTATACATGAGTGCTATAGGTGCTTCTTCGGCGACGCAATCATCCAATTCTTCAACGGAGCTTCCCCGCCACCGCTGAACTTGGCGAACCCGGTAGCTGGGCCAGCCAAGTTCAGGGGTAAGCTCTTCCATGTCGCAGGGGTCAATCCACCACGGCCGTCCGCTGCTCCAGAAGGCCCTGCTGCTCTTCGCTAAATTCGCGATAGCTGCGCTGCCATTCGGACGGGCCAGTGACCTTGGTAACCTGAACCGCCGTCACCTTGTACTCGGGGCAGTTGGTCGCCCAATCGGAGTTGTCCGTGGTGATGACGTTGGCGCCGGATTCTGGAAAGTGGAAAGTTGTATAAACCACGCCCGGCTGAACCCGCTCGGTCACGGTCGCCCGAAGGACCGTCTCGCCTGCACGACTCTTGATGCCAACCCAGTCACCATCATTGATACCGCGATTTTCGGCATCATGCGGGTGAAGCTCCAGTCGATCCTCGGAATGCCAGACCGAGTTGGCAGTACGACGCGTCTGGGCACCGACGTTGTACTGGGAGAGGATGCGGCCCGTGGTGAGAATCAGCGGGAATTTGCCGCTGGTCCGCTCCGGCGTAGCTACGTATTCGGTCAACATGAACCGACCCTTGCCTCGCACAAATGCATCGACATGCATGGTCGGCGTTCCATTGGGTGCGTCTTCATTGCAAGGCCATTGGACACTACCCAGTTCATCCAGCTTGGCAAAGCTCACCCCGGTAAAGGTCGGCACCAGACTGGCGATTTCGTCCATGATTTCGGACGCATGGGTGTAGTTCATCGGGTAGCCCAGTGCATTGGACAGCAGCTGAGTAACTTCCCAATCCTCATACCCGGCCAACGGCGGCATGACGCGTCGCACCGGTGAAATCCGACGCTCAGCGTTGGTGAAGGTCCCGCTTTTTTCCAGGAACGAGGCGCCGGGAAGGAATACATGGGCGAACTTGGCCGTTTCGTTCAGGAACAGGTCCTGTACCACCACGCACTCCATCGCTCGTAGAGCGGCATGAACGTGCTGGGTGTCCGGGTCGGACTGTGCAATATCCTCGCCTTCACAATAAAGGCCCTTGAAACTGCCATCCATTGCTGCGCCGAACATGTTGGGAATACGCAGACCCGGCTCGGATTCCAGCGTCACACCCCAGACCGACTCGAATACACGACGCGTGGTGGAATCAGACACATGACGATAACCCGGCAGCTCATGCGGGAACGATCCCATGTCACAAGAGCCCTGAACATTGTTCTGTCCGCGCAAGGGGTTGACGCCGACGCCTTCACGGCCGACGTTGCCGGTCGCCATGGCCAGATTGGCAATACCAATGACCGTAGTGGATCCCTGACTGTGTTCGGTCACACCCAGGCCATAGTAGATGGCGGCGTTACCGCCGGTCGCAAACAGGCGCGCCGCTTCGCGCACCAGAGCGGCGGGAACTCCCGTCGTTTCCTCCATAGCCTCCGGAGAATTACGCTCCTGGCTGACGAAGGTTTTCCACTTTTCATAGGATTCCGGCTCGCAGCGCTCGAGAGCAAACGCCTCGTTTGCCAGACCCTCGGTGACCACAACATGAGCCAGGGAATTGACCAGCGCAACATTGGTGCCGGGACGAAGCTTCAGATGATAATCCGCCTGAACATGGGGTGAACGAACCAGATCGATATCACGCGGATCCGCCACGATCAGCCGTGCGCCTTCGCGAATGCGGCGTTTCATGGCCGAACCGAACACCGGGTGCCCATCGGTCGGGTTGGCACCGATGACCAGGATCACATCCGATTTCCGAATGGAGTCGAATGTCTGTGTTCCGGCTGACTCGCCGAGGGTCTGTTTCAGGCCATAACCCGTCGGTGAATGACAAACACGGGCACAGGTATCGACGTTGTTGTTGCCGAATGCCGCCCGCACCAGTTTCTGGACAAGGTAGGCTTCTTCATTGGTGCAGCGGCTGGAAGTCAAACCACCCACCGAATCGCGACCGTACTTGGCCTGAATACGCTTGAATTCCGAGGCCGCGTAAGAGATGGCCTCTTCCCACGATACTTCTTTCCAGGGATCGGTAATCCGCTGGCGAATCATCGGCTTGGTGATCCGATCCTTGTGAGTCGCGTAACCAAAGGCAAAGCGTCCCTTCACGCAGGAATGACCATGATTTGCATGCCCGTCCTTGTTAGGCACCATGCGCACGACTTCCGCGCCTTTCATTTCGGCCTTGAATGAACAACCTACACCGCAATAGGCGCAAGTAGTGATGACGCTGTGTTCGGGCTGGCCTTTGTCGATTACAGATTTTTCCATCAACGTGGCAGTCGGACATGCCTGTACGCAGGCGCCGCAGGACACGCACTCGGAGTCCATGAAGTCCTGGTTCTGACCAGGGGAAACCTTGGAATCAAACCCGCGACCATCAATGGTCAGGGCGAAGGTTCCTTGAACTTCTTCGCAAGCTCTGACGCACCGGGAGCAGACGATGCACTTGGATGGGTCAAACTGAAAATATGGGTTGCTGGTGTCCTTTTCAGCCTTCAGGTGATTTTCACCCTCATAACCGTAGCGGACTTCGCGAAGACCTACCGCACCCGCCATATCCTGAAGCTCGCAGTTGCCATTGGCGGAACATGTCAGGCAATCCAGCGGATGGTCGGAAATATAAAGCTCCATCACCCCGCGCCTGACATCGGCCAAGCGGTCATTCTGGGTACAGACCTTCATGCCTTCGGCAACTGGTGTTGTGCAGGAGGCGGGCAAGCCTCGTCCACCTTCGATTTGAACCAGACAGAGCCGGCATGATCCGAATGGTTCCAGACTATCGGTGGCGCAAAGCTTGGGTATCTGAATTCCCACGCTGGCCGCCGCCCGCATCACGGAAGTGCCTTCCGGAACAGTCACCCGAAAACCGTCGATCTCCAGCGTGACCTGTTTAGAGGAATCGCTCGCCGGCGTTCCAAAGTCGCAATCTCGTACAGCCATGATTTGCCTCCTGAGTTTCAGAATGCTCAACTCGCGCGGGTTTTCTGTTATCGCAGGTCCACGCGAACCGGTTCCTGCTCCCTATCCGTTGGGCGTTTCCCTGTTGTTCAAGCCACCTTTTCGGCAGCCGTTACTCCAAAATCTTCCGGAAAATGATTCAGCGCGCTCAGCACCGGGTAGGGTGTCATGCCTCCCAACGCACAGAGGGAACCCGCCAGCATGGTCTCACTAAGGTCGCGCAGTAAGGCCACATTCCGGTCACGATCCTCGCCCGCCCGTATCTTGTCGATCACCTCAACACCGCGGGTTGAGCCAATCCGGCAAGGGGTGCACTTGCCACAGGATTCCTCGGCGCAGAACTCCATGCCATAGCGGGCCATCTTCGACATGTCGATGGTGTCATCAAATGCGACAACACCACCATGGCCCAATACCGCCCAGATGGCAGCAAAGGCCTCGTAGTCTAGTGGGGTATCGAACTGGGATTCCGGCAGATAGGCTCCAAGCGGGCCGCCGACCTGAACGGCGCGAATGGGCCGACCGCTGGCAGAACCCCCGCCAAAATCGTAAAGAATCTCGCGGAGAGTTACCCCGAAGGCTTTCTCAACCAGCCCCGGATATTTCAGGTTACCGGCGAGCTGAATCGGGAGCGTACCCCTTGATCTGCCCATGCCAAAGTCGCGGTAGAACGCGCCACCCTTGTCAAGAATAATCGGTACTGAGGCCAGGGAGATGACGTTGTTAATGACCGTGGGCTTGCCGAACAAGCCCTCAATCGCGGGCAGGGGCGGCTTGTAGCGCACCAGACCGCGCTTGCCCTCGAGACTTTCCAGCAGCGAGGTTTCCTCACCACAGACGTAAGCCCCGGCGCCCAACCGGACTTCGAGTCGGAATGATTTACCCGTACCAAGCAGGTTGTCACCCAGATAGCCACCCTGTTCTGCCGCAGCAATAGCCTCATTCAGCGCAACATGGGCATGCGGGTATTCGCAGCGCAGGTAGATGTAACCCTGCGTTGCGCCGACCGCCAATCCGGCGATCGTCATCCCTTCAATCAATACGAAGGGATCGCACTCCATGACCATGCGATCGGAGAAGGTCCCAGAATCACCCTCGTCGGCATTGCAGACGATGTATTTTTGCTCAGAAGGCGCGTTGAGCACCGTGCGCCATTTGATTCCGGTAGGAAATGCCGCACCGCCGCGGCCGCGCAGGCCGGATTCCGTGACTTCGTCAACGATAACTGACGGCTCCAGCGTCAGGGCGCGCCGCAGGCCCCGGTATCCCTCATGCGATATGTAATCTTCCAGACTGACCGGATCAGTGATGCCAACTCGCGAGAAGGTAAGCCGTTCCTGGTTCTTGAGGTAGGGGATTTCCGCCGTGAGGCCCTGGCTCAGAGCATGGGGTTTGCCTTCCAAGAAACCCGCATCGAACAGAGATGCCACATCCGACGAGCTCACCGGGCCGTATGCCACACGGCCGGCAGGGGTTTCGACCTCCACCATCGGCTCCAGCCAATACAAGCCGCGCGAACCGTTACGAACCAGGGTGATATTGGCTTGGCGACGGCCAGCTTCGGCTTGGACAGCCTCTGCAACCTGTTCAGCGCCGAGCCCGAGAGCGCTTGAATCACGCGGTATATAAACCTTGATCATGGCTTCGCCTTTGTCGCTTCAATGATTTCATCAAACCGCTCGGGAGACACCCGACCGTGAACATCCTTGCCCACCATGATGGAGGGTGAGCAGGCGCAGTTACCCAGACAATAAACAGGCTCCAAGCTGAACTGACCATCAGCTGTATTTTCATGGTAGCCAATACCAAGACGCTGCTTGGCATGTGCTTCCAGCGCATCCGACCCCATGGCTTGGCACGCTTCCGCCCGGCATAGATAAATCGTGTTGCGTCCCGGCGGAGTTTCCCGGAAATAGTGGTAGAAGCTGATTACGCCATGGACTTCAGCCCGGGAAAGGTTTAGCTCGCCGGCGATAAGGGGAACACTGTCCGGCGGCACGTAACCGAGCCTGTCTTGAATGGCGTGCAAAATAGGCAGCAAGGCACCCGGCTTATCCTTGAGCCCCAGGACAATCTCCCTGACCCCATCGATATTCCACTCTTGTTCTGACATTTGATGCTCTCTGATGACCCCTGGCAGGTCGTTAACGCCGCCCCAAACGATAAGTATCGGCCGAGGGTGGCACCGCCGGTGCGGTGTAGTGGCGCCGAATTCTACTCGTTGAATGCGCGTCTGGAAACCATTTTGTTGACTGTTTTACTAGGTTTTTTAGTGCTCAAAATTTCGTTTTTGTTCCCATTGAACTTGGCCATTCCTGACTTGGCTCGCCAGCCCTCTCGACCCGACCCTCACAGAAGAACCATGTCTTTGCGATAGGCCAGAGCCCGTTGGGATTACAATACCGCTCTGTATTCATGCATGTACTTCTTCTGAAAAATGAGCAAACAGGCCAACCCACTCTCTGTCGAGGCCCTTTTTGAGGCGCTGGGCCGGTACTTTATTTCCCAGTGTAAAAAGCTCTATTTCAAGGCAGTAGAATCTGCCGGACACCACAAGCGTGACATTCTTGTGACACGGGTCGAACATGCCCGAGACAGTTTGGAAGAGGCTAAAACCCAGTTTCAGACGGCACTGGAAAGATTCAGCCTGCTCACCCGCTTCGAAGGCGGCGACCTTGAAGATGTCTATCGCCAACTCAAAAGCGAATACGACTATAGCCACTCCAGGGCTCTCGCCGTAAAAGACCGCATCGATGCCGTGGAAGATGTCGCACTGGCCCTGTTCAGTGAATGGGAAACAGAACTCGATCAGTACACCAATCGCACCCTGCGCAGCAGTAGCCGACAGAAGCTAAAGCAAACCCAGCAGCACTATGGTCACCTGATCACCGCCATGCGCCGGGCGGAACACAAGATCGATCCGGTGCTCAGCGTTTTTCATGATCAGGTGCTTTACCTGAAGCACAACCTCAACGCCAATGCCATCGCGTCGCTAGAGAACGAGTTACGCGCCATGACTGCGGGGGTTTCCGGGCTGATCGGGGCCATGGAGCGTTCCATCAGCCGTGCAAATGATTTTGTCAACGCCCTCAACGCCCCTCCCCCCAAAGCCCTGCCGCGCAACCGAACATGAGCAGGCAGGTCCTTGCGGATGGCTGATGACAGGGGTGACTTTGTGCCCAGCCAAGGCCTCACCCGAAGGCATGACCTGACTTTCGCCCTGATTCTTGCCTGCATACCCGGTCTTTTTGGTTCCTGCCGGGCAAATCAACCCGACGAGACAAACCCGGTCGCAGATGAGGAACTATGGAAATATCATCTTTATCTTGATACGTCCTATGCGGACGATCTGGGCGGTTCCCAAGCCGTTCCCTGGCGATTCAAGCAGACAACCAACCGACTGAACGAATTTGATCCCAACATGGGGATGTTTTATGTGGAGAAGGTCGTATCTGACGAATCCCCCTGGGGCATGCAATTTGGAATCCAGGCTGGAAAAGATGCTTCCGCCCAAGAATCAGATTGGGGAAATCGAACCGCAGCAAATGCCATTAAGCACTTTGGCCACGCAAACCTCTCCTATCAGCCAACTGAAGGACTGACCCTTACGGCCGGGCTGATGGAGAGCTTCATCGGGTTCGAATCGATGTATGCGAAAAAAAACCCGAACTACACACGCGCATGGATCGCTGACTACTCGCCCTACTTTCTGATTGGCGCTGGGGGGCATTACGTTATCGATCAGTACATGTCGGTGCGATTCTTTCTTGTCACCGATTACAACTATCTGGAGTGGATCAATAGCCAACCCAAATATGCCGGCCAGTTTGCATGGAGGTTTGCACCTGAGTGGACACTTCGGCAGAACATTTTCTTTGGCCCGGAACAGCAGCAGACCGACCTAAAGTACTGGCTTGGCTTTTCCGATACGGAGCTTCAGTGGGAATCAGGCAATCTGATGATTGGCTGGGCCTACGATATTGGCACACAACAACAGGCCATCAATGGCCAGCAGGCCTTCTGGATGGGGAGTGCACTCTGGGCCCGCTGGCAAATCACTCGTCCCTGGAGCGTTGCCTTTCGGCCTGAATTTTTCTGGGATCCCGACGGCCTGCAAACAGACATCAGGCAGTTCATCGGAGCGTTGACCCTGACCACGGAATATCAGGTTCCCCTTTTGGACTCATCGCTCGCCCTGAGAACCGAGTTTCGCCACGACACCTCCACAGATGGACCCTTTTCCGGCTTTTACAATGCGGCCAAACGGAACCCTACTGAGCCCCCCTTCGTAGCCGGGCAAAACCTCATCTTCGTATCGTTGCTTTGGTCTTATGACAACTCTTTCAAGCAAAGCTATCGATCCATCAATAACACTCTTGGCAATCTTTTCTAAGACAAAATCCAACCCGCCCCGAATCAGGAACATCGAAGCCGGCCAAGGAAACCAGCATGAAGCAGAGAACCAAAAGAAAACTCGGCAAAGAACGTTTAAATTCATTGACTGAAGGAGTCTATGCCGTCGTGATGACGCTAATGCTGCTGAGCGTCATCGACGACATTGAGGCGCCGGGCATCGACATCAACCATTTACCTGAAATCCTGCGGGACCTATGGCCCAAGTTCGCGGCATTTTTCATCAGCTTCTTTGTCGCGGGATCCATGTGGATTGGCGAAAATGTTGTGCTGGACGATCTGGCCCATGTCGACGTCCGCTTTCTCTATTTGAAAGTGGGAACCTTGCTATCGGTCACCCTGCTGGGGTTTTCCGGCACTCTGCTCGGCGAACATCCCGAACATTGGCTGGTGGAGGTTTTATATGGGCTCAACATGATCATCATGTATTTGGGCACCTGGCTGACAGTTCACTATGCGCTGCATAACGGTCTGATCGAACAACGACCGGATAATGCAAACTTGCTACACAGCATCCGCAGAAGGGTTCTGATTGCGGTTTTTGGCTTGAGTGTAGCCACGCTGCTATCGTTCTGGAACCCGATCTACAGTTTCCGTCTGTTCATGCTGTTGGCCGTGTCCTTTTCGATTTCCAGCCTGCTATTCAGTTTTGAGTGGGCCACGATCAATGAAGAGGACAACTGATTGCTCAACAACCCGGAATAGCCTTTTGCCAAAATGATCGGACGTCGATTGGGGTTGCTGTTTTTGCACACTGCGGGGCAACCTCAGCCTACAACTGCTCATCCAACTGATGCCCGCAATCAGGGTTCTTTTCCAGACACAGTATTAAGTTACGGGGCGCGGCACCCAAACCCAGTGTTAGATTTTTTCATCATGGAATTCCTTGATGTTGATTGGAATCCTCGCTTTACGGGATCAGTGCCAGCCGATTCAGACCCACATCACCTCTGAAATTAAGCATCGACCCGCATGACCCATTCATTGCATTGCCCCGGTAGCGCCCGACGCATCCGGCTTAATTCGCGGCCGGAGAGTCCCCCTCTTGCCGAGCCGAAACAGCTGGACCTCTCAAGGAATCAATCGCCGAACCGGCGAGCCGCATCGGTCGGCTGGTTTTTGACGCTGCTTCTAGGGCTTCCGGCGCCGCGGGTGCTTGCCTCGGCCGATCTGGACCAGGTTTTGGTCGAAATCCAGAAACTCAAGCAGAGCTACGAGTCGCGCATTTCCAATCTGGAGCAGGAACTCAAGGAAAACCGCCAGCAGAAAACCGAGGACGCCCGCCGAATCCAGTCCCTGGAGAAACAACTAGCCAGCCTGCATCCCGCTCCCTCGGCCTTACCCCCGCCTGGCTCGGCAGCCTCTTCCACCGCCAAACCTTCAGCCCAGCAAGCTCCGCCGGTCGCGCTCAAAAGCGGCCCGCTCCCTAAAGCGACTGACACCGGGAAAGAACGCGTTGATGCGGAAGCATCGGAAATGACGACTGAAGGACCGATATTGCTTACCAAGAAGGGTTCGCATCTCGTGAAACAGGGGGCCATCCTGATCGATGAACCCAATGGAGATCTGCCTTTTCAAATGCGGGCCAACCTGTCCATGGAAGGTCGCTACTCGTACTTCGGGCGCTCCAAGGATTTCTGGATACCCAACAACAGGCCGCCACAGCCGGTCGATGATTACAGCATCATCGAAATGAATCGTTATTACCTGGCATTCTCCGGCTATGCCTTTGATCCAAAACTCATTTATGCCTTCATGACGTTTGGCTCCTCGGCGGCGGGCGCTTTCATGCCTGTCGGTTTTGTCGGCTACGACTGGATGCCGGAAATCAAGGGGCGTGTCGGTCTCTGGAAGACGCCGGGCACACGGGAATGGACTGATTCCTACAATGCCACTCTGGGTGCGGACCGCACGATGGCAACTACTTATTTCCGCCCCAGCTGGACCCCAGCCGTCTGGCTGGACGGCGTATTGGAAAAAACCTTCCAGTACGAATTTCTGGTCGGCAACAGTTTTGGTGGCGCCGCCCAAAATACCTATGCCAATCGCCAGGGCACCGGAATGCTCTACTCACTCAGCGGCAAGTGGCAACCCCTGGGCGATGTCGGTTTTGGTATTTCTGATCTTAGTTGGCATGATGACTTCGTTACCCGCATGGGCAGTACCGCAACCTTCCAGCAGACCACAGACACGCCCGGCTATCTCGGCAACAACAATCCAGACTTCACCATCGTCCGCTTGTCCAACGGCACACCCGCCAACGAGGTTGGCGCCTTCGGACCCAATAGCAAGCTGGTATCAAGCAATATCTTCCTGGGCACACTGGATTGGGCGTTCAAGTACCGTGGCTTTGCCTTGGCGACCGAGTTCATGTATCGATACCTGGGTGACCCCGGCTGGTCGAGTGAAGGCGGCCTGCAGCCCGGCACACTGTCAAGTCTGAACGACTATGGCGGTTACCTGCAGGGCAGTTATTTCCTCATGCCGAAAAGCCTCGAGTTATTCGGTCGTTCCTCAATCGTACACGGCACCTACGGTACACCCTGGGAAGCCGGAGGCGGCTTCAACTGGTACCCCATCGCCATGGTGCCCAACTGGATCATCACAGCGGAGTCACTGTTCATCCAGAATTCACCCGCCGAAAACCTGCTTACCCCCTACCGGGCTGGGGAGAGCGGCGTAGTGGGGCAACTTCAAGTACGCTTTTCTTACTGATTTCCTGGAGCCTCGTGCCTGCTCCCAACCCTGACGGCCCACCTGTAGATCTGAAACATCAAATCGCAGAGCATTGACTTAAAGCTGCCAACCAAAGGCCTACCCTTCACAGGGTGGGCCTGCGACTACCTGTGAGTCACCCCTTGAAGCAGCCTCTCTGAAAAGCCAGTCCTTACCCCATCGCGATTGAGTTCTTGCAATACAGCCGAGATAAAACCTGCACTGTATCCGGTCACTAACTTTTGTTCTTTGTCCTGATCCGGATATACGGCGGCAGGCAATAGTGACCAAAAAAAAGGGCGTCCGAAGACGCCCCAGGCGGGAGCCACTCAAGAAAACACAGTTACAGGTGATAGGCGGTTTCGCCATGCTCGGTGATATCGAGACCCTGACGTTCCACTTCCTCGGTCACGCGCAATCCAATCAGCAGGTCGACTAGCTTGTAGCCGATCCAGGACACCAGACCAGACCAGACCACCGCCACACCGACACCCCAGGACTGACTGATGAACTGGGCCTTCATGTCATAGTCGCCGACAGCATTGGTCACATAGTCATAGACGCCTGCCCCCCCCAGAGCGGGCGACGCCACGATCGCGGTACCCAGCGCGCCAATGATGCCGCCGACGCCATGCACGCCAAACACATCTAGTGAGTCGTCATAGCCCAAAGAACGCTTCATGGTGGTGACTGACCAGAAACACACGGCGCCAGCAACCAAACCCAATGCAATGGAACCCATCGGGCCAGCCCAGCCGCAAGCCGGGGTGATAGCCACCAGCCCGGCAATCGCGCCGGATGCCGCGCCCAGCATGCTGGGCTTGCCGCGCATCAGCCATTCGGCACCGACCCAGGCCAGTGTCGCCGCGCCGGTAGCCACCATCGTGTTGAGGAAAACCAGCGCGGTCGTTCCATTGGCTTCCAGATTGGAACCGGCGTTAAAGCCGAACCAGCCGACCCACAGCAGGGATGCGCCAATCATGGTCATCACGACACTGTGCGGCGCCATCGACTCCTTGCCGAAGCCGATTCGTTTACCGACCATGATGCAACCAATCAGACCAGCAATACCGGCGTTGATATGCACTACAGTGCCGCCAGCAAAGTCCAGGGCTCCCTTCTGGAACAGGAACCCGGCAGTGGCACCAGCCGCTTCAGCCGCTTCGGGACTGGTATAGGCATCCGGACCCGCCCAATACCAGACCATGTGCGCCATAGGCAGGTAAGCAAAGGTGAACCAGATCACCGTGAACAGCAATACAGCGGAAAACTTCAACCGCTCGGCAAACGCACCGACGATCAGCGCCGGCGTCAGACCGGCAAAGGTCAGCTGAAAGGCAATGTAAATGTATTCAGGAATGACGACGCCCTTGCTGAATGTGGCCGCCATCGATTCCGGGGTCACCCCCATCAGGAACGCTTTATCCAATCCACCAAAGAAGGCATTGCCCTCGGTAAAGGCGATGCTGTAGCCGTAAAGAACCCATAACACTCCCATCAGGGAAAATATTACGAAGATCTGCATAAGCACGGACAGCATATTCTTGGCCCGAACCATGCCGCCGTAAAAAAGCCCTAGCCCGGGAATGGCCATCAAGGTGACCAGGAGAGTCGCCACGGTCATCCAGGCCACGTCACCCTTGTCTGGCACCGGAGCAGCAGGGTCAGCATGAACCAGATTCGCGCAACCCAGACACAGGGCGGCGAACAGAAAAATCGAAGTGTATTTTTTCATGGCGTTTACCCCGTTTATCAGAGTGCGTCAGAGCCGGTTTCACCGGTCCGAATACGGATAACCTGTTCAAGATTGGTCACGAAAATCTTGCCGTCACCAATTTTTCCGGTATTGGCCGTATTGGCAATGGCATCCAGCGCCGTGTCCAGCTGAGCGTCCGTCACCGCGACTTCCAGCTTGATCTTGGGCAAGAAGTCGACGACATATTCCGCACCGCGGTAGAGCTCGGTATGACCCTTCTGCCTACCGAAGCCCTTGACCTCGGTCACGGTAATGCCGGAGATTCCGGCCTCCGACAATGCTTCGCGGACATCGTCCAGCTTGAATGGTTTAAGAATGGCAGTCACTAATTTCATGGGATGGGTTCTCCTGCTTTTGATTCAAATCGGATGGGTCGATCGGGTACCTCGACTGAAACAAAGCAGAACCCGTGCCAGCCTCCCATGCAAAGGCCCTGCATTGCTGCAGGGGAGCGTCTGCGACCCGGAACTGGCTGCTGGAATGGAGGGATCAAGAGACTTCCACTATGGCCAGACCAACTGAATTTGCACATCCTTGGTGCGACAAGGAAGTGAGGGGGTCACCGCCAATGATGATCCTCAAGCAGACCATTCTTAATACAAATAGATCAGTTACGCTGAATCTTTTGAGCAAGGAAAGTTGGCCTCATGTGGAGATAAGCTCACGGGGCGCGGGCAGGAGGGGCGGCCTGTCAAGGAGACACACGATGGCAAAAGCACCATCAAAGAAAAACCGGCACTTGGCCGGTTTTCTTCATCTGAAATAAGCCCACTGACTGACTGCTGTAGGCTGACCCGAGAAACGCTGGGTACATACAGACACTACCCGACCAATTCAAGCTTCAGGCAAGCCCTCCGGCAAAGCAGGGTAGGTTCAGTTGCTCAAGACTACCTGCGCTCCTCCGTCTTGACGTCGCCAAGTGCTCTCTTGACCTCATCGGCAGCATCACCCGCTAGCTTTGCCTTGGCATCACGCTTGGCCTTTTCGAGTTCCAGGATCGCATCCGCATCCGCCTTAGCCCTTACATCCTCGCCGGTCCAAGTCTTTGGTTGCTGGGCATAAGGATACTTCTTGTCCTTCTCAATCAAGCTCTTTTCGGCGGAATCGATCTCCTTGAGCGCTTTTGTCTCGTCACCAGAGCGAGCATCCTTTTCGGCTTGCTGGAGGGTTTTTTCCACACCGGTAAGATCCGGTTTGGTGGCAGGTTTTCCGACACACCCACCGAAAACCAGGGCACATGAGAGAGTTAACACAGATAACTGGGAATGAAGTTTGAATTTTGTCATGGCAAATCCGTCGGTTATGAGTTTGAGAACATAGACAGGGCGGTTTACGTTTAACCGCTGAAAACAGACGCCCTTATCCCCTCGCGTCCATTTTGAGTGGGTCACCTGTCATGGACTTCGTTATCAATGAAGCAGGAGACGTGCCAGCTGCCTGCCCGGCACCTTATCACCCATTTTTAATTGCATATAAACGCCAAATCCCACCCTCACCGGTTCCTCTCATGATAGGCCGCTAATCTACTTGCCGGGGATTGATTGGATACTCATGGAGTACATGTTTGGTGCACAAAGACCATGACTGGGCATGATCCCTATTAATCAGCGGTTTGCTCGCGCGATGAAACACCAAGGACAGCAAGTCGCCAGTGAATAGCCTGCCTGAATAAGCTGACAGCCAGAGATAAACTGATGATCCCATACCGTTCAAAGATTATGGTGCACGCGACCAAGGAACGCACTAAATTCCGGCAACATGGGCCCCACGTCATCGCATAACACTCATACAGATCATGCACTTACATAATGGCACAAGGATTGCTTTGCTAGTTCACGAGAATAATCAACGCTGGAGAAGCCTCATGAAACAGCCGCAAAGGTCACTGATCCATCCGCTCCTTATAGGAATCCTCACCAGCATTAACGCCATCCCAGCGATGAGCGGTGATCTGGAGGAATCAACCGGACTTTTTAATTATTTAGGTGCCGATCCGAACGACCTAAATTTCATGAAAGACAGTGGAATTCAACTTGGTGGCTGGGTGAATGCCGGCATATCTGGCAATACCAATAATTCACCCGGCGGCTTCAATGGCCCGGTGACCTTTGGCGACCGTGACGGCTACGTTCAGATGAATCAGTTGTACTTTTACCTGCAACGTGCCGTCGATACAGCAGGGGATGGGTGGGACATAGGCGGCCGTTTTGACTTCATGTATGGCACAGACGCTGTGTTCGCCCAAGCCTACGGTGCGCCACAGGGCAATTGGGACCTCAACCTGATGCCCAACGATCCCTCACGCTTTTACAAGCTGGCTCTGCCACAAGCCTACGTCGAAATCTTTGCGCCCGTGGGTAACGGCCTTTCCACCAAGATTGGTCACTTTTACACCATCATCGGTAACGAAGTCGTCACCGCTCCGGATAACTTCTTCTACTCACACGCCTATACCATGCAGTACGGCGAACCCTTTACCCATACTGGCGTCCTCTCCAGCTATCCCATAGATGACAACTGGACCCTTAACGGAGGTGTCGTGACCGGCAGCGTATTCGGCGGCTGGGACGGTGGCTTCAACCAGGGGCTAGGCAATTGGAACGGTTTGGGCGGCGTCAACTGGGCCAGTGATGACAAGGGGACATCAGCGGCACTCAGCTTTACCACCGGCGCCATTTCTGAGACCAATCCAAACAACCTCAGCATGTACAGCCTGGTGATCAAGCATGACATTATTGAAGGCCTGCATTACACCTTCCAGAATGACTGGGGCCAGGCGGAAAACCTGGTGACCAACCTGAATGGACAGCAACAGAATGCCTCGTGGTACGGCCTTAACAACTACGTTGTTTACGACATCATGGAAAATCTCGGCATAGGTCTGAGAGGCGAGTGGTTTCGTGACCAAAACGGTACTCGTGTTTTCTCGCCAGGCCGCACACTCGGCCTGATTGATCCAGTCGTCGACCCGATCACCCAGGAATTTACCGGACTCAGCAAGCCGGCCAGCTACTATGCGTTTACTCTCGGGCTCAACTGGAAACCCCTGAAGTGGGCCATGGTTCGCCCCAGTATCCGCTATGACTGGTCTGATAACGCCAACGCCTTCAACAACGGCACTTCGGCGGTCGACTGGAAGGGTAACCGCCAGGATCAGTTGCTGCTATCCACTGACTTCGTCATCACCTTCTAACTGTTCCCATATGCTCGGTGTTGTTGGGGGGCTCTGAGAGCCCCTTTTTTTGCTTACGGGCCGAGGCTCAAAACACTTAATCCCTGAACTCAATTCCCCCGCGTCGGTCCGCGTACAATAGCGACCCATGCTTAATCAAGCCCTTCACCTCCTCCAGCATACCTTCGGCTACAGCAGCTTCAGGGGTCCCCAGTCATCCATCGTGGAAGAACTCTGTGGCGGCGGCGATGCGCTTGTGCTCATGCCCACCGGAGGGGGAAAGTCGCTTTGCTACCAAATCCCCGCATTGGTCAGGCCGGGCACCGGCATCGTCATCTCGCCCCTGATCGCACTGATGCAGGATCAGGTGGAGGCGCTGCAACAGCTGGGTATCAAGGCGGCCTTTCTCAACTCCTCACTGACGCTGGATGAACAGCGCACCGTCGAAAGACAGTTTCTCTCCGGGGAACTGGACATGCTCTACGTTGCGCCGGAAAGACTTAATACCGAACGATTTCTAAATCTTCTGGGGCAGACACCCATCAGCCTGTTCGCCATCGATGAAGCCCACTGCGTTTCGCAATGGGGACATGATTTCCGCTCCGACTATCTGCAGCTTTCTCTGCTGCACCAGCGTTTCCCGAACATTCCGCGCATCGCGCTGACAGCGACCGCCGATGAACGCACCCGGCAGGAAATCATCCAGCGACTGGGCCTGGAGAGCGCCCAAGTCTTCTGCAGCGGCTTCGACCGGCCGAATATCCGCTACACGATTGCCCCCAAGCAGAACGCCCGGGCCCAGTTACTGCATTTTTTAAGGGCCGAGCACCCGGACGAGGCGGGGATTGTCTATTGCCTCTCTCGCAAGAAAGTTGAGGACACCGCTAGTTTCCTGATGTCGCAGGGACTCACGGCCTTACTCTATCATGCCGGATTGCCTGCCGATGAACGCCAGCGCAACCAGCGGCGATTCCTGATGGAAGACGGCATCATCGTCGTCGCCACCATCGCCTTCGGCATGGGCATCGACAAGCCGAATGTCCGCTTTGTCGCCCACCTCGATCTCCCCAAGAGCCCGGAAGCCTACTACCAGGAAACCGGACGGGCCGGACGCGATGGTGAACCGGCCAATGCCTGGATGGTGTATGGACTGCAGGATGTCATCACCCTGCGGCAGATGGTGGAAAACTCGGAGGCCGACGAGCGCCATAAACGAGTGGAACGCCACAAACTGGATGCCATGCTGGGGCTCTGTGAGGTGACTTCCTGCCGCCGCCAAACCCTGCTGCGCTATTTTGGCGAAGAACTCCGGGAGTCCTGCGGCAACTGTGACAACTGTCTTTCCCCACCGGCCACCTGGGATGGCACCGAGGCAGCGCGCAAGGCGCTATCCTGCGTCTATCGGTCCAGCCAGCGATTTGGCGCCCATTACCTGATCGAAATTTTGTTGGGCAAATCGAATGAGCGCATCGAACGCTTGGGGCATAAGCATCTCAGCACCTATGGCATCGGACGCGATCTGGACGAAAAGCAGTGGCTCTCGGTCTTCCGCCAGCTTATAACCCTGGGTTACCTGGAAGTTGACCACGAGGCCTATGGCGCCCTCAAACTCACCGACGCCTGCCGGCCAGTTCTGCGCGGCGAGGCGCAACTGTTGTTGCGACGCGACGAGGAAAAGCGACTGGCCCGGCGCCAGTCGCAAACCGGCCCATCACTGGCAGACCCGGCCAATCACAAACTATGGGAGGCACTGCGCGGCCTCCGCAAGTTGTTGGCAGAAACGCAGGGCGTACCTCCGTACGTTATTTTTCAGGATGCCGTACTGCTGGACATGGTGCAGCGACGACCAGGCAGTCTGGCCGAACTGGGCCGACTTTCGGGCATCGGCGAAAAAAAACTCGAACGTTATGGCAGTGACTTCCTCAGGCTTATTCTCGAACATCGCGGTACCGCATCACCGCGAAAACCCGAGATCAGTGATACCGCCATGGAAAGTGCCAACCTGTTCCGTCTGGGCATGAGCTATGAGCAGATTGCCCGGCATCGTGGCCTGAAGACCAGCACCATCCTGGATCACCTTGCACTGATCATCCAGAACGGACAGCTATCCGGTCACGAGGTAGTCGGTCTGAGTCCAGATGAAATTAGCCTGATTGAACAGGTATGGCAGGGCCTGCCGGAGGAAGAACAGCGCGGCCTGAATTCGCTTTATGAAGCCTTCGAGGGCAAATACGAGTATGGCATTCTGCGCTGCCTGCGGGCCGAGTGGGATCGAACCGTCAGAACCGCTCCATAACTGTCAGGTTCAGCCGTTGAGGGCGAGCGCTTCGACGACGCCCGGAAGAGCCCTCTTGAACCGTGAACCAGAGCCGAAAAATCAGGCCTGGTTCCTCGTTGCCCCCAAGGTTGTCGGGGGCTTAACGAAAGCATCCAAAAACCACGAATAGAGACAGAACAGGTAATCCCGAGTTGAAGTCGCTCCAGTGGAGTCAGGCAGACATCAGCGTTTGGAATGACTCGGCTTCCGGCACACTCACGCCAAATCGATAATGGACAGTCAGGCAGTGGTCCAGCCAGCGCGCCAGAAAATAATTAAGCGACCATTTGTAATCCAGCACCGCTTCCGGCTCCGGCGTCTGCCGCAGTGCCTCATGCACGCCGGGCCGCGCCGTATCGCTGAGCATCTCAACGGTCCGCGCATCCAGACAGACCCGCAAGCGGACTGCGGGCTCCGCAAGTAACGCAAAACCCCCGGTGAAATCGTGGGTCAGCTCCAGGACCAACGTAAAAGGCGAGCGCTCGATCAGCCGAAGATGCAGCGCCGGCTTCCCCGGTACCTCAGCGGTTAAGCTGTCGCCAATATTTTCCAGCCCGGGAATCAACTGGTTCAGCCGCGCAAAATTGGCCTCGCACACCTTGTGCAACCACAGGGATTTCTCGATCGGGGTAAAGGCACTCATGGCAGGACGCCGAACTCAAGGCTCGCTGTAGGTGGCACAGGCGCTGGTGGTCTCCCATAGCGCCACGCTCTGCACATTTAGTCCCTGCGCCGCAACATACCGGTAGATCATCTTCGCCAGAAATTCAGCGGTGGGATGTTCGTCAAGCAGCAGGAAACGCTCACCACCCCGCTCCAGGGCCGGCACCAGGGGGTCATCTCGGTGCAGCAGCAGATTATGGTCCAGCTCCGCATCGATATAGCGGTGGGCAATGGCGCTGATGTCGGCAAAATCACACACCATGCCCTGGTCGTTCAGCTCGGACGCCGCGACCGTAATCGCTGCCTTGACGCTATGACCGTGCAGATGGCGGCATTTGCCGGCATGCCCCATGAGACGGTGGCCATAGCAAAAGTAGATATCCTTGGTAATGGTGAACATGGTCGATAAGGCAGACTTTAACAGGCAGTTTGATTGGGTTAGAGGCAACGAATTCCCTTGACCAGGCCATCAATGCGATAGCCCTTTTCGGCATCCGGATCGCAAAGAGTGACTTCTATATAAGCCGTTAAAGGGGGCGACAATCCCTTCACCGCATCCATCCGCACTTCAGCGGCCTCGCCCGGAGCCAGGGCACGCGGGCCAGAGAACTGGATTCCGCTCCCACTGAAGGAAATCCCTTCCCCCTGGACAGGTTCGGACTCGGCAATACGGCGATAAAGAACTTTACCGCGGAGAGAATTCTCCGGACTGAGGCGACGTTCTTCGTTTTTCACAGACATCACTCGTCTAATCGCTGGGTTAAACATTGTAATCCAGAGACGCGCAGCTGAACGTCCCCGAATGCCGCTTGTATCGAACCCGGCTTAGCCGGGAGAGTAAGGCTTATGCTATTGTTCGCCCGTTTTTTGGGCAGGTTCCGGCATTCCGCGAAGACATCCTGTCAGCCCCAATTAGCCACAATCAATCCCCGAGCGCACCGTATCCATGAGCAGCAAACTGCATGTACTGACCGGCATCACCACAACCGGTACGCCCCACCTCGGCAACTATGTAGGCGCCATAAGACCAGCGATCGAAGCCAGTCATCGTCATGATGTGCTGCCCTTCTATTTTCTGGCTGACTATCACGCCCTGATCAAGTGCCAGGACCCGGACCGCGTGCGTCAATCGACCCTGGAGATTGCCGCTACCTGGCTGGCCCTGGGCCTGGATACCGCCAATGCCGTGTTCTACCGGCAGTCGGATGTGCCGGAAATCGCCGAACTGGCCTGGATACTTAACTGTGTGACCGCCAAGGGACTGATGAACCGCGCCCACGCCTACAAGGCAGCGGTGCAAGCGAATCAGGACAGCGGCGAGCCCGACCCCGACAAAGGGGTCACCATGGGTCTGTTCAATTACCCGGTACTGATGGCCGCCGACATTCTGATGTTCAACGCCCACAAGGTGCCGGTAGGCCGCGATCAGGTGCAGCACATTGAGATGGCCCGGGATATCGCCGGACGCTTCAATCATATATACGGCGAACACTTCGCCATCCCCGAGGCCGTCATCAGCGAGGACACCGCCACCCTGCTCGGCCTGGATGGTCGCAAGATGAGCAAGAGCTACGACAACACCATTCCGCTCTTCATGGAAGAGAAAAAGTTTCGCAAGCTCATCAACAAGATCAAGACCAACTCGCTGGAGCCGGGCGAACCCAAGGACCCGGACACCTGCACGCTCTACAGCATCTACAAGGCATTCGCTACGCCCGAGGAAACCGCCGCCGTCCGCGTGCGCTATGCCGAGGGCATCGGCTGGGGCGAAATGAAGGGCGTCCTGTTCGAATACCTTAATGAACATCTCAAGACCGCCCGCGAACGCTATGAAGCTCTCATGGAGGCTCCCGAGAAAATCGAGGAGTCATTGCAGGAGGGCGCCGCCAAGGCCCGGCAGTACAGCACGCCCTTCATGAAGGAAATCCGCGCCAGCATCGGCATTCGTCCGCTGGGTTGAGAAGGAGTAGCCCAGACCCCGTTTGCAAGAGGAAAACCCATGCACATTGTCATTATCGGCTCCGGCATGGCCGGCATCATCCTCGCGGAAGAACTGCGCAAGCTGTCGCCCGATACTCGGCTGACTGTCCTGACTCAGGAAACCCACGGCTATTATTCGCGCCCCATGCTCTCGCACGGCTTTTCGCGGGACGACATAGAAACCAAAATCATCCTTAAATCCTTCGACGACCTTCGCGCGACGGGCATCGACATAAAGGCCGCTACTGAGGTGCTGTCCATCGATCCCACCGCCAAGACTGTCGCCTTCCGCCAGGACGAGCGGGACTCGACCATGGAATATGACAAACTGGTGCTTGCGCCGGGCTCGGCCGCTTTCATTCCTCCGCCTTTCCGTTCGACGGAGGGACTCTACCGGGTAGTGAACAGCCTGGACGACCTGATCGATCTTCGACGACAACGCGCAAAACTGCTGGCTGGTGGCCACCAGCCGCGCTGGGCCATCATCGGCGGCGGACTGATCGGTTGCGAAGTGGCCTCGGACCTTGCCAAGGCAGGCGATCAGGTGACGCTCTTCCACGCCTTGCCCCGCCTGATGGAGCGCCAACTGGTCGAAGAGGATTCAGCGACCCTGCTGACGGTACTCCAGGCGATGCACATCGACGTGCGCCTTGATGCCGGAGCGGAGAGTTTCGAGCATCACGGGGAAAAACTGGCCATCCGCTCCGCGAGCGGCCTTGAAACCGGCTTCGACGGCATCATCGTCGCCACCGGCTTCAAACCCCGCACCGAACTCGCGCAGGCGGCCGGGCTGGCAGTCAAGCGCGGCATCGTGGTCGATGAATTCCTCCGCACCTCGAACCCTGACATCCTGGCCCTGGGCGACGCGGCAGAACTCCCCGATGGACGCATCTATGCCTATGTCATGCCTATTCGCCAACAGGCCTTGTGGCTGGCGAAATCACTGACCGGGCAGACCGGCGACTCATGGCCGGTCCCCGAGTTCAAACCCCGGGCCAAGGTCCATGGATTCTCGGCGACACATCCTTATCTGTTTTGAGCACACTGAAAAATTCCTTCGGTGCTTGCCATGCCCATGCGTCCCGATGACCTCTTTCATTAACCTCAAGGAAACCTGCAATGAGCAAAATCACCATCGAACACAACCCTAGCGAAGAACGCCTGAAGGAACTGGGCGTAGCCAGTTGGGAAATCTGGGAAAAGGAAGTCTCCAAGTTTCCGATCGACTTTGACGAAACCGAATCCGCTTACGTGCTGGAAGGCGAAATCCTCGTCACCCCGGCCGGCGGCGAGCCTGTCCGTATCGTTGCCGGGGACCTGGTGTCCTTTCATGCCGGCCTCGACAGCCAATGGGAAGTCGTCAAACCCCTGCGCAAGCATTACAGCTACGCTTTCCCGAACGGCGTCTGAACCGAGACACTGTCACCAATCCAAAGGCATCCCCGGATGCCTTTTTTTATCTGGCCTCAAACTGCCGCATTCAGAGCAAGGCCCGCTTAACCGTGTGCTTTCACCATTCCAGCGGCACGCATTTCCCAGTTTACTGATCCGGGGTTTAGTCAAGCCCATCCTTCGATGGACTCAGCGGACTTGAAATGCATTACCGATGCCCCCAAAGCTCAGGCTCAATATTTTTCGCATCCCAAACCCATCAACTGGAGGCATAAAACACCATGACGGTCGCCGAAAACAAGGTCACCATGGGCTTCGAGGCAGAGGTCAAGCAGCTTCTGCATCTGATGATCCACTCGCTTTACAGCAACAAGGAAATCTTCCTGCGCGAGCTGATTTCCAATGCATCGGACGCGGCAGACAAGCTGCGTTTCAACGCACTGAGCGACGACGCCCTGTATGAGGGCGATCCAAACCTGAAGATTCGCATCGAATTCGACAAGGCCGCCCGCACCATCACATTGACCGACAATGGCATCGGAATGACCCGCGATGAAGTGCGCGACAACATCGGCACCATCGCCCGCTCCGGCACCAAGCAATTCTTTGAAGCATTGACCGGCGACCAGGCCAAGGACAGCCAGCTGATCGGCCAGTTCGGTGTCGGCTTCTACTCCTCCTTCATCGTCGCCGATAAGGTCGTGCTGGAAACCCGCAAGGCCGGCACCACACCGGATCACGGCGTGCGCTGGGAGTCAGCCGGCGAGGGCGACTACACGCTGGAAAGCTCTGATATGCCGGAGCACGGCACCCGCATCACCCTCCATCTGCGTGAGGGCGAAGACGAATTCCTCGACGGCTGGAAACTGCGCGGCATCATCCGCAAGTTCTCCGACCATATTTCGTTGCCGATCGAGATGCTCAAGGAACATTACGGCGAGACGAAGGAAGGCGAGGAACCGCCGGCACCGGAGTGGGAAACCGTCAACAGCGCCTCCGCGTTGTGGGCAAAGAACCGCGACGAGATCACCGACGAGCAGTACGAGGAGTTCTACAAGCACGTCTCCCACGACTTCCAGCCCTCGCTGGCCCGCGTCCACAGCCGGGTGGAAGGCACCAACGAATATACGCTGCTGCTGTACCTCCCCTCCCATGCGCCCTTCGATCTGTGGGATCGTGAGTCCAAGCATGGCGTTAGGCTCTATGTGCGCAAGGTCTTCATCACCGAGGAAGCCGACAAGCTGATGCCGCGCTACCTGCGCTTCGTGCGCGGGGTGATCGACTCTGATTCTTTACCGCTGAACGTGTCGCGTGAAATTCTGCAGGAAAATGCCCTGCTGGAAAAAATCCGCTCCGGCGCGGTCAAGAAAGTTCTCGGCCTGCTGGAAGACCTGGTCAAAAACGACCCGGAGAAATACGCGAGCTTCTGGAAGGAATTCGGCCAAGCGTTCAAGGAAGGCCCGATCGAGGACTTCAAGAACAAGGACCGCATCGCCAAGCTGCTGCGCTTCTCGTCCACCCACAACGACACGGACGAACAGAACGTATCGCTGGACGACTACATCGGCCGCATGAAGGAAGGTCAGGACAAGATCTACTACATCACTGCCGAAAGTTATGCCGCGGCCAAGAACAGCCCGCACCTGGAAATTTTCCGCAAGAAAGGGCTGGAAGTGCTGTTGATGCACGAGCGCGTTGATGACTGGCTGGTTGGCTATCTGACCGAGTATGAAGGCAAGTCGCTGCAATCCATCGCCAAGGGCGATCTGGACCTGGGCACACTGGAAGACGAAACCGACAAGCAGCACAAGGAAGAAGCGACCAAGGAACTGCAGCCCCTGATCGACCGCATCAAGACCGTGCTGGGCGACAAGGTCAGCGAGGTCAAGATCAGCGCCCGCCTGACCGACTCGCCGGCCTGTCTGGTCAGTGACAACTACGGCATGAGCCGGACGATGGAGCGCATCATGAAATCCGCCGGACAGCACGTCCCGACCAGCAAGCCGGTATTCGAGCTCAACCCGGATCATCCCCTGGTGGTCAAACTGAAGGCCGAAACCGACGACAATCGCTTTGGGGACCTGACCCACATCCTCTACGATCAGGCGGTACTTGGCGAGGGCGCCCAACTGGACGACCCGGCGGAGTTCGTCCGCCGGCTCAACGGTCTGCTGCAAAACGTAATGGGCTGATCCTCCACCTCAGCCCAATCAAGAAGCGGGCCTCTGGCCCGCTTTTTTTACAACCCACGATCGCAACCAAAACTGCCGACACCCCAATAAAAATCAAGCCAGAGAACCCGGTGTATAGCCGCTATCAAGTCACATAAGCCAGTTCCACCAGCGGGACTGAATTGATCGGTTTTTGTTAAGCTTGTCGCCATGACCACCTCCATTCAGGTTCGGTAGTACAACCGGGGAACGAACCGGCAGGCCCTCCCGTCGAGCACATCGCCCCCCCCTTTTGAATCAGCAACCTAATGAATTCCGTGTTGGGCCAGATGGCCACCTCGCTGCTGGACAGTCTGCGAGACCTGACTCCTATCTTCCTGGTAATCGGCGTATTCCAGTTACTGGTACTCCGGCAGCCGCTGCCTGATCTGCTTAACCTGGCTTGGGGCATGCTTCTGGTACTGCTTGGACTGAGCCTGTTCGTGCAGGGGCTTAAACTGGGCCTGTTTCCCATTGGGGAATCATTGGCCTGGAGCCTGGCCGCCAAGGGCAGTCTAGGCTGGCTCCTGTTATTTGCCTTTGCCCTCGGCTTCGGCTCCACAGTGGCGGAACCGGCCCTCATCGCGGTAGCGAATGAGGCATCCAATGTGGCGGTTACCGGTGGCTGGATCGAAGACTCAGCCATGGCGCGGCAAAATTACGCCGATGGCCTCCGTTACAGTGTCGCGCTGTCAGTGGGTTTCGCCGTCATCTTAGGCGTGCTACGCATCCTACGCGGCTGGCCCATTCAGTACATCATCATTGTCGGCTATGCGGGTGTGGTCATCATGACCGTGTTCGCACCCCGGGAAATCATTGGCATCGCTTATGATTCAGGTGGGGTCACCACATCAACCATCACCGTGCCCTTGGTCACGGCGTTGGGGATCGGGCTAGCCTCGAGCATCGAGGGGCGCAATCCGGTCACCGATGGGTTCGGCATAATTGCACTAGCCTCTCTGACGCCGATGATCTTTGTTATGGCCTATGGGACGCTGATGTGATGGAGCGCTTTGTTTCCCTTTGGCAAACGCTGCAGACCACCAGCTTCGACGTATTACCGATCATTGCGGTACTGCTGTCCTTCCAATGGCTGGTGCTGCGGCGACGTATCGCCAACCTGCCGAGGGTGCTGCTGGGTTTTCTGTTGGTACTGCTCGGATTGTCATTTTTTCTGGAAGGTCTTGATCGCGCCCTCTTTCCTCTGGGCAAGCTGATGGCACAACAATTGACCTCACCGGATCTCATCAGCCCGAACGATGCAGTGGATGGGCTTGACTGGGCGCAGTATGGATGGGTTTACGCGTTTGCTTTCAGCATCGGCTTTGCCAGTTCCATCGCCGAACCATCCGTTCTGGCAGTAGCCATCAAGGCGAGCGATGTTTCCGGCGGCACCATTAACCCGGGAAGTCTGCGCGTGGCAGTAGCGTTCGGCGCCGCCTTGGGAATCACCATGGGTACTTTCCGCATTGTCAGCGGCATTCCCATCCAGTATTTCATCATCCCGGGTTATTTGCTGATTCTTTTCCAGACCTGGCTGGCACCGCGCGAGATCGTGGCGCTGGCCTATGATTCGGGAGGAGTTACCACCTCGACGGTGACAGTCCCGCTAGTTACTGCGTTGGGACTTGGCCTCGCCAGTCACATACCGGGCCGCAACCCGATGCTGGACGGCTTTGGCCTGATCGCATTTACCTGTCTGTTTCCGATCATGACCGTGCTCGGTTATGCCCAGTTGAGCGAATTCAACCGTCGGCGCCATAACCGATTGGCCCAATCGGACAACCCGAATGAATCAGATCCCTGAGCCTTTCCCCAACCACCCCCCGAAGAGGAGCAGAACATGCACTTCAAACTGATACTGGCCTGCGTAGAAGACTCGGCCACCAAGGCCATCGTCGAGGCGGCGCGCAAGGCCGGCGCGACTGGATCGACCATCATCGGTCAGGCGCGAGGCGAAGGTGCGGAAAAAACCAAGACCTTCTTTGGCCTCAACCTGGAGGCTCAGCGTGACATCATTCTGCTGTTGGTCGAGGAACATCTCAGCCGGCATATTCTGGAAACCATTGCCCAGGTAGCCGATTTTGCCGACAAACCCGGCACCGGCATCGCCTTTCAGATCGATGTCGAAGACGCCGTCGGCATCGACCACCAGGTGCGCAAGCTCAGTGAAATCGTTGAAGAGGAAATCTGACCATGCCCAGCAAGCATTTAATTCGCGTCCGTGATGTGATGAAACATGATTTCGACCTTGTCGAGGGCATGTCCACCGTGGCCAAGGCGCTTGAGACCATGCAGCATGTGGAAACCAAGACCCTGATCGTCAAACCACGTGACGACAATGATGAAATCGGCATCGTCGCCCTCTCGGACATTTCGCGCGAGGTACTGGCCAGGGATCGAGCCCCGGATCGCGTTAACATTTACGAGATCATGGTCAAACCGGCCTTCTCCGTACATCCGGACATGGACATCCGCTACTGCGCGCGACTATTCGACCGTTTTCAACTGAGCCGGGCACCGGTCGTCAAGGACCGTGAGGTTCTGGGCATCGTCAGTCTGACTGATCTGGTCCTGAAGGGTCTGCTGGCCGGACATCGAAAATAATCGGCATGTTTTAGGCATGAATGGAAAAAAGCTCATCATCGCGGCCTCCACGGCCGCATTACTGGCCGTTGCTTTCGGCGCATTTGGCGCCCACGGACTGAAAGACCGGCTCGGCGAGACCGAGATGGCCATCTATCGGACAGCAGTGGACTATCACATGTGGCATGCGCTGGGTCTTGCAATGATAGGCCTGCTGGCGGAAAGGTATCCCGAAGCACCCGGATTTCGCTGGGCTGGCGCGGCCATGATCACCGGTCTAGTCTTGTTTTCAGGCAGCCTCTACGCGCTCAGCCTCTCCGGGCTTGGCTGGCTGGGCATGATCACACCGCTGGGCGGGCTCTCCTTCATGGTCGGCTGGGCCCTGTTGGCGCTGACCATGCTGGGCATGCCGAAACACACCGACTGAGCATTGCTACCGGAGGATTCGTCGAGCATGGGAAAGTTGCTGCGCTTGATCGCGACCGAAGCCCGCAAGGCATTGCCGCCGACGCTGTTTTTCCTGGCGGTCTTCCACATCGCCATGCTGATCCGTCACCTGGACGAGGAGAGCTATGGCGTGACAACAGGACGCTCTGCTTCGGCAACCATTGCGGCCCTGGTTTTTGGGAAGGTCTATCTGCTCTTGGGCGAACGGCGCTTCATGAACCTGTTTGCCGGTCGACCGCTGATTTTCAGCACGCTGTGGAAAACCGGTCTCTACAGCCTGCTGGGATCATTCCTCCTGCTGTGCGAGGAAATGCTTCCGCTAATTCACCAACACGCGGCCCTGGCGCCAGCCTGGCAACAGTACCTGGCGGAGATCGTCTGGCCCCGATTCTGGGCCAATCACCTATTCATGCTGATTTCAGTACTGACCTATACAGCCGCATCGGAACTCATTGAGGCCATCGGTAAGGCGCGCGTCAGGTCGCTTTTCTTCGGCATCGGCCCCCGACCTGAACTCAGCGTTGAGGATTGATCTTTCAGGGCCCACCATGCGACTCACTCGCTCACTTCAAGCCATCACGCCCTCAGAGAGGAAGGCTGTTCTCTGGGCGGCCTTGGGTGGTCTGCGGCATGTCAGGATCAATAGACTCCAGACCTAGATCGGGTTTATTCAGTAACGCCAGCATGGACTCCCCCAGTTTGGTGCCGGTATCGGTGAACGGATGCAATACGACATCAGCACCAGATTCGTACAGAATTGGGTCCTCGTGGGCGTGATATGAGGTGGTTCCGACCAGCCCGGCAAAGCCGCGAGCACGCAGGCGTTTGACGCCCAGTCGCCGGGCATCGAAGTCAGGCAGCGCGAGAATGATGCCGTGCAGATGATCAAGCACTGCACTGGTCCACAGATCGGGGTCCTCCACGTCGCCATAGGCCGCGCGCACGCCATCCAGCTTCAGCCGCTCAATCCGCACCGGATCGGCATCCAGTCCGAGCACCTTATGGCGCGCTTGGTTGATCACTTGATAAGCGGCCCTTCCGGTCCGGCCCATGCCTACAATCAGCCAGCGGGTATTCTCCAGGTCGACCGGTACCTGGTCAGGATGCGGCACCCGCCGCTCCAGCGGCAGTAACCAGGGCTCCAGCCTGGCAAACAGCGCATGGGAATACCGGTTAAGCAGCGCCGCCAGTGCCAGTGAAGAGGCAAGTGCGAAACCCAGCTCTGCCTGCCAATGCGGATCGATCAGTCCGACGCGGATCATCGGATAGATCACGATCAGGGCGAATTCGCTGTAGGTGGTCATGGCCAGCGAGGCGACGAAGGCGGTGCGCGCACGCAAACCCACCAGCAACATCAAGCCGAATATCAGCCCACCCTGCAGGGGCAACAGCAACAGCAGACGGGCACTGATTAGTAACTCATCGCCGGTCGGCATACCCATCAAGCCGATATCAAGAAAGAAGGCTACCAGCATGACCTCCTTAAGCCCCCATAGCTTGCGGCCCAGATCACCGGCATCTGGATGACCGGCTATGAGAACCCCCATCAGCAAGGCGCCCAGATCTTCAGACACACCAAGAACACTTGCCAGTTTGCCACCGGCAAAGGCTAGAAAAACGCCCAGCAACAATCGCAATTCACTGTTGCGGGTGACTTCGAAAAGCCAGACGGCCGCGGGGCGTATCAGAGGCAGGCCCAACAGTCCCAAGGCCCAGGGTGACGGGGTTTTTGCGCCGACCAATGCCAACATCCCCACGGCCACTACATCCTGCAGAATGAGGATGCCCATCACGGTACGGCCGTGAAAGGTTTCAAGTTCGCGATTGTCTTCAAGCACCTTGACCGCCAACACCGTGCTGGAGAAAGCGAGGCTCATGCCCAAAAGCAGACCGCCAGTAAGTTGCTGATGCTCATACAGAAACCAGAGCCCCGAAATGCCGGCCACGACCAGCAAGTGCAAGCCGCCCACCCCCAGGACCTCCAGCTTGAACAAGCTGCGCAACTTGATTTTCAGGCCCACTGTGAATAACAGCAGCAGAATCCCGATTTCCGCGAAGTGAACCAGAGCCGGCTCGGAACGGTAACCGAACACGTTCAGCAGGTAACCCACAGCGAGATATCCCACCAAGGGCGGCAACCAGAGACGGGTGGCCAGCAGACCGGCCAGATAGGCGCTGCCCAACCAAACAAGTTCATTGGGCAACAAGGCCGTAATGGATTCAGCGCTCTCCATCAGCAGGTTCCGGATTCAGATAACGTAAGCTCCTGGACCAGCACCCAGGGGGCCACGACCACGGCTCTGAGATCGGGCTGGGCCGTTTGCCAATGCCGGGCCTGTTCATCCGTTGCGCGCAGCACACGGCTCGATTGCATCCAGTTTCCCAGCGTTGCCGCATCATCCCGAGCCATCGCCGCCGCCACTTCCAGCAAATCCAGCGGCGGCGATACCACCACCACAACGCCGCGGGCAAAATGCCTCTGCAATTCCGGCCAGCTGATCACACCGCTTTCGGCGGCCAGTTTTTCGAGGGAATCATCGGGTGGGAACGCCATATCCATTTGGGTACTTCGCAACTTTAGTAGATGGTCTGATTAAACCCGATCATGCCTCAGGCTGCCAGCCGCCGAGCCCGGGAGCGTCATTGACCCCTGCTCGGCGAGGAGCAAGGCCTGAGCCTCCACAATCTGGCCGAAGCTGATGGCGGCGTCGTTGACCGGCAATCTCTCCGGAATCAGCACTTCAAAGCCGGCAGCGACAAGACCCTTCAGTGCGCGATCCATCAGGCGTCGGTTCTGAAAAACGCCGCCGGTCAGCCCCACTCGCCGGATACCGCGCCGTTCGCGAATGCACAGGGCCTGATCGAGAAGACTGCCAGCCAGGCTATCGTGAAACAAGGCCGAACGCTCGGCCGCATCCTTTGATCCGTCCATGAGAATCGGCAGCAACGGCCTCCAGTCCACCCTGAGCAGTTCGCCGTCCTGCGCCAGCGGCAACGGGATTCCGGTACTCGACCGATCCAGCGCTGCGGCCTCCATTTGCATGGCGGCATGGCCCTCGTAGCTTTGCGTGGCGGCCACGCCGATCAGCGCAGCCGCCGCGTCAAACAGGCGACCCGCCGAGGAGGTCGGCGGACAGTTCAGCCCTCGCTTCCAGGCCACACCGGCCAGAGTGGATTCCGGCGGCGCCTCCGGCCAGTCGAGGCCAGAATCAAGGCAGACCGACAGACCGCAACGCCAGGGATCACGGCTAGCCTTGTCGCCACCAATCAGCCGCAGGGGTCGCAAACTGGCCAGACGCTGCCACTGACCCGGCCTGCCGCATAGGGCTTCGCCGCCCCAGAGCGTCCCGTCCTGCCCATAGCCCAACCCATCCCAGGTAAAGACCAGCATGGGTTCATCCACCGCGCACTCCTCGAACAGCGCCGAGGCATGCGCCGCATGATGAAATACCGGCATGACCGGCTTCCCCTGCGCGAGCGCCCAGCGGCTGGAGTAATAGTCAGGATGAGCATCGCAGACCAGCGTCTGCAGCCCTACGTTGTAAAGCCGGCAAAGATCGCCAATGACCTGCCCGAACACTTCAAGGCTGCGCGGCGCGCCGAGATCACCCAGATGCGGCGAAATGATCACGCGATCGTTCCACGCCAGGGCCACGGTGTTTTTAAGATCGGCACCCACTGCCAGCAGCGGCTGGTCTAACGGGGTGCGAAGCTTGAACTCGACAGGCGCCAGACCTCGCCCCAGACGGAGCGGTCGCCGCTTTCCACCGGCGAGCCGGAAAACCGAATCATCTGCCGGTCGGCGGATCGGGCGATTGTGGTGCAGAAAGGCGTCGGCGACACCGCCCAGCCGCCGCTCCACCATGTCAGATTCAGTCAGCACCGGCTCGCCGCTGAGATTGGCAGAGGTGGCCACCAGCGGTCCATCGAAGGCTTCCAGCAACAGATGATGCAAGGGGCTGTAGGGCAGCATGATCCCCACCTCGTTCAGCCCGGGCGCAATGGCCTCGGCCAAAGAAGCATCCGCCCTTTTCCTGACCAGCACAATGGGGCGCAAGGGCGATCGTAACAGCGCCCATTCATCGGCATTAGGCTCGGCGACATCGCTCACCGCCCTCTCCCGCATCATCACCGCCAGCGGTTTGGCGGGACGATGCTTGCGCTCGCGCAGACGGCGGACCACCTGCTCGGAAGATGCATCGCACATCAAGTGATAACCGCCAACGCCCTTCACCGCGACGATTTGGCCATCGCGCAAACTGGCCACGCAGGCCGCCAGCGCTAACTCGTTACCCTGGATAGCAGGTTTATCGGGCCTGGAAAATTCCAGCACCGGACCACACACGGGACAGGCCAGCGGCTGGGCGTGATAGCGCCGGTTGGCGGGATCGTCGTATTCCGCCTGGCACTCGGGACAAAGCGGGAAACCGGCCATGCCCGTGTTTGGCCGGTCATAAGGCACACGGTCGATCAGCGTATAGCGCGGCCCGCACTGGGTACAGTGGGTGAAGGGGTAACGGTAACGCCGATCGGCGGGATCGTTCATTTCGGCGAGGCAGTCCGGGCAAACGAAATGATCGGGCGGGATGACGATATGGCCTGATGACGACTCGGCACTGGCTCGAATAGCGAAATCCGGGAGACCGTCCAGCCGGGAGACTTCGACGACCGGCTTTTCCGGTCGGGCCAGCGGGGGCGCTTCTGTCATCAGGGCGTCCACAAATGCGGCCAACTGCTCCGGCGTCCCTTCGGCCTGAATGACCACATACCCACCGACATTCTGCACCCAGCCCTTGACCCCTGCTTGCAGGGCCAGTCGCAATACAAAGGGTCGGTAACCTACCCCCTGGACTCGGCCCTGGACATGAATGCGCCAGGCGCAGAGGGTGTCGGTCATAATCTGATCGGTCTCAGACACTGCACGGCGATCCGCCCGATACGAACGGATCGCCGTGCAGAGCATAGGCACTTCAGACGGCAGGCGATGAGAATCCCACCGGCTTGAATACGATCTCTGGCCCAGTCGACGCATGCAGGGTGCGTCCCTCGGACTGAACCCGCGGCACCAGTGTCTTGCGGGCTTCACGCAGCAGGCGATAGGTTTCGACTTCTCGCGACAACCAGCCCAGCCAGTCTTCCATACCGTCGCCGGTTTTCGCCGAGAGTTCGATAACAGGTGACCGGGTCGCGAGCTTACGAAGACAGCCCTCGGCCCGCTCGGGCGAGAATTCCGTCAGGTAGGGCAACAGATCCGTCTTGGTCACCAGCATCAGATCCGCCGCGCGAAACATCACCGGATATTTTGCGGGCTTGTCATCGCCCTCCGTTACCGACAATAGCGTCACATTACGGTGATGCCCCAGATCGAAACTGGCCGGACACACCAGGTTGCCGACATTTTCGATGAAAAGCACATCGAGCCGGCTCAGGTCCAGCTGGTCCAGCGCCCCCTGAACCAAGTGGGCATCCAGATGGCAGGCCGTTCCGGTTGTGATCTGATGCGCCGGAATTCCCAGGGCGCGGATGCGATCGGCATCGTTCTCGGTTTCAAGGTCACCCTCGATGACCGCAAGGCGCAGGCGCCCATCCAGCTGACGAATCGTTGCTTCCAGCAGCGCCGTCTTGCCGGAACCCGGCGAGGACATCAGGTTGATAGTCAGTACACCGTGGCTGTCCAGTCGGGCCCGATTGAGCGCGGCCTGCCGGTCATTGTGCTCCAGCAACCCATTGAGGATGCGTGCGGGATTGTGGCCCAGCACGGGGGTTTTCGGAGCCGGGGTCAGCAGGTGACGGTTGCCGTCGGTGACATTGCATCCGCAGGTATTGCACATGATCTCTGCCCAGAAGTTTCAGGAAGGAAAAAGGGATTCGTCACCGATGAGTTCGACACGGGCCAGAATCAGCTCATGCCCGCTGACCAGTGTGGTATCGGTACTGCCGCAGCGGGTGCAGGTGAGGTCATTCGTCGGCACAACGCACCCGGCGCCGCAGTCCGCGCACTCCACCCGCGAGGGGGGGGACTCAATCACCAGTTCGGCGGTATCGGCCACCGTGCCTTCGCGGGCCAGCAGAAACGCCGTTTCCAGCAATTGCGGCTCCACGCCCGACAGCGGGCCGGCCTGGACTTCCACCCGGCTGACGGCCATGGCGCCATGTTGTCGGACCAGCGCCGTCAACTGGTCAATCAGGTTCTGGCACAGCGAGAGCTCATGCACTCAGGCGAGCCCTTGCCCGACCAGCAAACAGGCGCCGGCGGTTGCAATCAGACCACCGGCCAGGCGGACGAACCGGGGTCTGCGGCTCAGGGCATGCCCCAGGCCGATGCCGACCAGGTGCAGGCAGACCGTCGCCAGCACAAAGCCGGCGGCGTAGGCCAGCGGCGCGCCGGCCTCGGGCATTTCCTGGCCATGGGCGTAACCGTGAAAAAGCGCGAAGATTGATACCGCCAATACACTGACGGCGGTGGACAGCCGCACCGACGCCGCAATCATCAGCCCCAGCGCCAACACGGATCCGGCAATCATCAGCTCGACATGGGAAACTCCGAGGTTCAGATGACCGAGCGAGGCACCTCCGGCCATCATCAAGACAAAGGCTACCGGCACCAGACACAGCGCCCGGCCACCCAGCTGGGTTGCCCAGAAACCTACGGCGACCATGGCTAACAAATGATCGAGCCCCAGAAAAGGATGGGCCAGGCCTTCAACCAGTCCCGCGCCTTCAGCGCCAAAGGTATGGGCAGCGGCCGGTCCGGTCCACAGCCATGAGAGGCCGGCTGCGATGGTGAAAATCGGTGTGTTTCTCATGCTCATGATTGGCTGTTCGGCAGTGGGAAAAAGCAGGAAGGTAATCGGCAGGCTAGTGGGCTCAGCCGCTGGACTATATTCGCTTGCGGGGTCCATCGTTCATCGGCTGGCCTTTGATTTTTTCCAGATTCCAGACCCGGGCGCCATCCCAGCCAAGGGAAACCGCTCGACCCTCCCCCCCGCAAGCCAGGGTTTCCACCGGTCCTTCGTGAGCCGCCACATGGCCCAGCGGCACCGCCGAGGCCAGCGGGTCCCACAAATACAACCAACCCAGCTGGGTACCGACGACGATTCTGCCGCTGGCAGAATCGCGGCAGAAAGCGGTGATGTCTCCCGTCAGATCGCGCAACTCGGCGAAGGGCCGCACGGTGGCGGTATTCCAGAGCTCGAGCACGCGGCCATCACTGAAAGCCACGACACGACCATCGCGACTCAGCCCGAGTAGCGGTCGATCGGAATCGATCGATTGTTCTTTCAGCATCTCCATGGTGGTCGGCTCCCAGGTAATCAACTCGCGTCCGCCCATGGTCAGGAAATAGGTGCGGCCATCTTGGGCCTTCAGGAAGGCCATGGAGCTTATTCCGTCATGAGTGCCGCGCAAAAAGCGACCCATGACAGGATTCCAGATGCCGACCGGGCCATCACCCCGCCAGGCCAGCCAGATACTGTCCGGGGAGAACAGCACCCCACGGATATCGGCATCCTCGACCTCCCGCTCCCCTACCAGGGCTTCGGAAGTCAGATCCCAGATCATCAGGCGTCCCCCTTCACGCCCCGGCATGCCGGCCCCGACACGACGGCCATCGGCGGCAAAATCGAGAGCATCAACCTGATGCCGCCCGCCGGATTTGGTGAAGGTCTTGTCGCCGTGAGAATCGCGCCGGCCGGTCTCCGCATCCCAGAAATCGGGGCCCTTCCCCGCCGTGGCCAGGATGGTCTTTCCGTCTGGAGAAAATACCGGCTTGCTAATGCTCGCGCGCTCCGGCAGATGATCCCGGGTCAGGCGGGCCAGCATGCCCATACCCCGATGCAGGTCATCCAGCGCCCTATTGGCGGCTTTTTCCTCAGGGCATTGGTGACAATCGCGAAGAAAGGCCAGGTAAGCTTCGGGCGTATTCTGCTTCTTGGCCTGAAGCAGGAGATCGGACTCTTCCTCGACATGGCTCCGATAACGCAAGCCGCCATAGATCACCAAGGCACCGAAGGCCAGGGCAAAAAACCAGGTGAGGAATTTTTCCAGCGAATTCAGAAAGCTTTCCATATCCGTTGTCGCATCAGCAGTACCCAGCATGGGCGTGCTCCAGTATAGCCCCGCCCGATAGCCAACTAGAAATTACCCGGCATCGGGCGCCACCCGCCCCGGCCGAACCATCAGTCCTCCCATTGATAGAGGATATCGCCGCCGCTGTACTCGCCGGTTTCCGTCTGTACCTTCCAGCGCTGGGTAAGGTCATATCGAAGCCGGAATACATAGGCGTTCTGGAAGAGGCCCATGCCATACTGTACATAAATCTTCGGTGTCAGATACCGTCCAAGAAACAGCGCCGTGCCCTGCGCCCCACCCCATGGGCCGCTGCCGGTATAGGCTTGCGAAATTCCGCCAGCACCCAGAGAACCCTGCATGCTGATATCTACGAGGCCGCCCAATCCCAGACGGCTGGAAAGCTCCTTGGCCAGCAGGCTGCCAGCCGAGCCGCCCAGCGCACTGGCGGCGCCCCGCATCGCCGTACCATCCTGCTGCGACTGGGTATTGAAGGATTGCCCGACCACCAGATAGGACAGAATTTCGGTCTGTGACATGGGTCGGTCGGCGAACAGCGTAATGTTAGGCTTGTTCAATGTGCCCAGCAGCTTGGCCCCGGCAACGACATCGTCCGATTTGCGTAACGCCTGGATATCCAGATTGGGGTTATCCATCGGCGAGCGATTGAACACCAGGCGACCGCCATCGGCTTCCAGATCAACGCCGTACAGCGAGTATTTGCCGTTATGAATACGGATTTCTCCCGTACCGAGCGCGTCCGCACCCGGCTGCTGTTCGACCGTCACCTGCCCATCAACGCGGGCCTGATAACCCGGTCCTGCCACGCTGATCTTGTCGCCGAGCACGACCTCAACCCGGGTTTCCAGGGGATTCTGGCGCGACTCCGGCGTCTCGTCGCCCTCCACGATGATCACATCGCGCGAGGGCTTGATGGCCCCGGATTCGTCGGGAATTTGGATCGCAGCCTCCGGAATTTTGACGCGCCCGCTCAAGGTCAGGCGGGAGTCCTTGTGTTCGACCAGCAGGTCGGGTGACAAATAAACCTTGGCCTCCGGCGTATCGGCAATGAGGAAACGATTCCCGAACAGCGAGAGTTTGAATGGCCAGTTGTCTTTTGGACTAAGCGATACCGTGCCGTCCAGCTTGATTTCACCACTCCCCGAGACACCGCGCCCGCTGAACACCAGCTGGTTATCCTGGCGGCTAATGGCATCGGCATGCAGGCTGCGTACCTTGATGCCGAGGCGCGGCACGCCGAAGCCGGCATCGAACAGCATGCCGTGGACTTGCAGCTTCGGGCTGTTAGGCGTGCCGGAAAACCTTACACCGGCATCGAGACGCCCCTCAAGTTTCTCGATATCAGTGGTTAGCGGCAACAGCACGCCGATATTCTGCAACTCCAGCCGCGCTTCGCCGGACATTGGCGTTTGCCTGAGCCGGGAAAGCACCAGTGAGCCTTCCACATCCAGATCGGCACGCAACACACCAAACCCCGGCTGTTCCGCAACCAGTCGCAATGTCCCACCGCTTCCGCCGACCATCCCCCTCAGCGACAGGGGCGCAGGCCTGAACCTGAAGGGCGAAGCACCACCGATCCGCTCGATCTGGGCCGCATCCACCGCCAGTTCGTAGCGCCCGTCCTGCACCCGATCACCCTGACCGGAAAACTGCCAGTCCGCCGACAAAATCCCCTTGAGCCCAATAATGGTCGGCAACCAGCGCTGTAACCGATCCAGTTCGAACTCACTGATCCGCGCCGCCGTCTGCCAGTTGCCCGACTCATTGAGCTTTGCCTGCAGGCAGGCCTCGGCACCGCGACTGCCCCAGCAGGCCAGCCCGAGTTCGCCGGCGGCAGGCTGAAGGCGCAAACTCACCGGACGACCAAGAGGCCAGTGACCGAGGTGCTCAAGATCCCAGTCGAACTGGCTGATATTTCCGGCCCATTGGCTATCGGCCCATCCGCCTTCGGCGCGCAACGACAGCCTGACGGGCAGGCGCTCGGCGCCTTCCGGTGCTACCAACCGGCCAGCCACAGTACCCGACACCGTGTGGCGCGCACGGGTGCCCTGCGCACCCAGATCCAGACTCAACCGGGCTTCGCCCAGGCGAATCTCCGGCGACTTGACGGTCAGGTTCAGTGATGAATCCGGTGACTCGCCAGCCTTGAAGCCGACCCGGATATCGCGCGCCTGCCGACTCCCCTGAACCAGACGCTCGGCCAGGAGTTCCGCCTCCATGGGCATTCCCTGGAGGGCCAGGGCTTGATTCCGGTAGACCAGGCCGCCCTTGAAATCGAGCTTCAATGCATCGGCTTCGATATCAGCAGATTTGAAGCCCTCCAGCTTGAGGTCGCCTTCGACCGGGGGCGAACCCGGCATTAATCCACCCTTCGCCGCCAGGGTGACTTCGCGGATGGCATGCTGCTGATAACTCAGTCCCTGGCCGATGAGGTTCAATTCGGCGGTCGGCGTGCTGGGTTCCAGCCGCCCCTCACGAAGCACCACGCCCCCCCTGAAATCCAGCTTGAGCTGATCCGCCGCATTGCCCTGATAACGCACACCCCGGGCCAACAGCGCCGCTTCGATTGGCGGTGCGCCCGGGGTCAGCCCTCCCTTGAGGTTCAACGCCAGTTCATGAGCCTGGTCATCGCGGAACTGAAGATCGCGCCCCGTCAGCTCGATGATGCCGGCCGGACTGTCACGTGGTCCCTGGACATGACCGCGGCTGCTGATCTGTCCCCGGGCACCGGGAAGCCAGGTCGCCAGCTGGTCACCCTGCAGCGACCAGCTCAGGTCCAGTTGCGGACCGTAAACGCCATCCAGCTGGAGGTTAAGCCCGGCACCCTGGGCACGAACCCCCCGGAATTCCACTCGCTCCGGAGGCAAACTCACATTCCCGCCGGCGGTGACGATGTTGTCCTTCAGCAAGCCCTCGGCATCAAAACGGAATTCACTGGTCTTGCCGGTGATCGACAGCTTGCCGCGCTGACTTTGCCACTCGGGCTTGCTATCCAGCGGCCATGAAAGATTCGTCCATTGCGCGACACCTTTGAATTCGGGCACCTTGTCCAGATGAGCCACAGTGCCGGTGACCGTGAGCTGGGTTTTGGTTTCGGGCAAGGTCAGCTCGAACTGCTCCATGACGAGATCACCGGGCGCGCGGTAACTTAGTTGCAGATGGCTCTCGGGGCGGCCGACACCGGGCACCTTGCCAAGGAGGGTACCGCCGATCTTGGCGGTGCGATCGGTGCCCTCGCCATGAAGGCTGAGAGTCACGGGCCAGCTCGGCCAAAGTGGATCGATGCGATTCACCGGAAACTCGGGCACATCGAGCTGAGCGGTCCACTCAGGCTGGTCCAAAGGCTTCATGATGACGGCCGACAGCTCTGCTGTCAGGGGAGACTTGAGAGATTGTCGGAGGACAACCCGATCCAGATTGCCGCCGGCAAACCCTTCGCCCTGAAATTCGGTGCGGCCCTTGGGGTGCCAGTTCCAGGCGGTCTTTAGCCCCACCTTCTGCATCCCGCCCATTGCCATGCGCCCCGAGAGTTCTCCGGTGAGCTCAGGCATCACCCAGGCGAAGCGCCGGAATTCCAGCCCGTCACGGGTCAGGTCAAGGGCAGCATCCAGGCTGTTGAGCCGGGTGGGCTGCTCGTCACCTGCCATTTTCGCGGCGCCATCGCGGATCTGCAGATCATCGATAAGCAGGTCAAACGGCAGTTTGAGATTGGGCCAGTCGATGGGCGAATCATCGGTGGTTGCATATTGCGGCTTGAGAATTTGCAGCGAGCGAAAATGCAGGACGCCACGCCACAGGGCTGCCGAATCGATACGGAGTTCCAGCCGATCCAGGTGAATCCGCTCGGTCTTGTCGCGGTAATCCACACCCTGCAACACCAATCGATCGAGAAGCACGCCCTCAACCCGCGCGACGCTCAGTCCGGGGACCCAGGCTCGGGCCTCTCGCATCAGCCACTTCGCGCCCGACTCGGTGCCCAGTCCCCAGGACAGCATCACGATCAGCGTTAGCAGGACGATGAACCCCAGCGCGATCGCATTGGCCGCCTGCCGCATTACGAATCTGCCGCCAACATCAAAGAAACCCGCAACCGACCCAGAACGCAAGGCATCATGAAGCCTTTGATTGGTAAGACATTACTGGAAGGAAAGTTTGCGCAGACTGTGACAAAGTGCATACGAATTTTGGCCGTAGATGTTACAGGAACACATTCCGTGCCGTGGATGGAGCGGATCACCAGACTTTGGATTTTTTGTCTCGTTTCGGGACGGAAAACCAAGCCGTCGCGGCCCTTTTCAATGAGTATAGAATCAGGCCATTACATCCGATTCACTCACGTATCTGGTATCAGTCCTACCATCGACTCGATTGACTCACGTTTATGAACGCCACCGCCAGACGCCCCGCCACTTATGAAGACCTGATCGACCTGCCGGAGCACCTGATCGGCGAAATCCTGCACGGGCAGCTCATCACCCAACCCCGCCCCGCGCCCCGGCATGCGCTCAGCGCTTCGGGGATTGGCGCGGAATTGACCAACCCCTACCAAAGAGGCCGCAACGGGCCGGGCGGTTGGTGGATACTGGATGAACCCGAATTGCATCTGGGGCCGCACATCCTGGTGCCCGACCTCGCCGGCTGGCGACGAGAACGGATGCCGGTTTTCCCGGAAACCGCCTATTTCAACCTGGCTCCCGATTGGGTGTGTGAAGTCTTGTCCCCCGGCACGGCCCGCATCGACCGCGTGGTGAAGATGCCCCTGTATGCCGAACAGGGTGTGGAATGGCTATGGCTGGTCGACCCGGATCAGCAGACGCTGGAAGTTTACCGGCTACTGGAAGGCCATTGGCTGCTGGAGCAAACCGCCCAGCAGCACGATGAAGTCAACCCCCCGCCGTTTGGAGAGCATCGATTCTCACTGGCCGATTTGTGGGTACCCCAGGAATCCTGAATACTGGATAACCCGATGGGTCATGCTGCGGGCAAACGATAAGGCCTGGCCCTGTATCCAAATTCTTGACGGCTTTGACCTTTAGGGCTTCGTAAAGGTGTTATGGCCCAAGCGCTGCGATTTGCTGCCGCTCATCGCATCAAGCAGGCTATCCTCCCGGAGCTGATGCGCATGAGTGACAAGGAAAATGGTTGGCTATTCCGACTACCCCAGATTCAAAGGAGCTTAATTGACATGAAAATGTGCTGGCATATTCACGGGAAGCCCGTCGTCTTGACCGCCATCCTTACCCTGGTTACCGGCTGCACTGCGATCAAATCCAGCCAGCCCGAGCCAATCGCGGCCGCAGACACGCTTTTTGTCGGTGGCGACATTGTGACCCTACGCGGCGGAGAACCCGGCTACGCCGGGGCCGTGGCGGTCAGGGATGGCAAAATCCAGGCTGTGGGCGACCGCAAGACCATCGAAACCACCCATCGCGGACCTACCACCACCAAGGTAGTTGATCTGGGCGGGAGGACGTTGGTACCGGGCTTTGTTGATGCCCATGGGCACATCTTTGTTACGGGGGTACAGGCTCTTGCCGCAAACCTGCTCGCTGCACCCGACGGCCAGGTGAAGGATATCGGCTCGCTGCAGCGTATGCTCAGTGCCTGGGCGAAGGGAAAAACCGCCGAGAAACTCGGCTGGATCATCGGTTTCGGCTATGACGACGCTCAGATCAAGGAGCAGCGCCACCCGACCCGCCATGATCTCGATACCGTGTCGAAGGACATCCCGGTACTGGCGATTCACCAGTCTGGCCATCTGGCAGCGGTGAACAGTAAGGCCCTGGAACTCGCCGGGATCACGACAGCCAGCCCGAATCCGCCGGGCGGGGTAATCCGGCGTGAGGCCGGCAGTCAACAGCCGAATGGCGTGTTGGAGGAGTCAGCATTCTGGGCGGTTCTCTCTGCCTTGCCAAAGTTATCGGAGGCGGACAAGGAGGCCATCGCCGAGGCCGGCCAGGCGCTTTATCTCCGTTATGGCTACACCACCGCACAGGAAGGCAGGGCGACACCGGCGATTGATGGGGTATGGGAGTCTTTGGCGGGGAAAGACCGGATCAAGCTGGATGTGGTCGCATATCCTGATATTGAATCCGCCGACCAGGCGATGCGGTCGCCCTTTGTCGGGCGCGACTATCGCCATGGTTTCCGCATTGGCGGCGTCAAACTGAATCAGGATGGCTCACCCCAAGGCAAGACAGCCTGGCTGACGCAGCCTTATTTCAAACCGCCCCATGGCCAGAAACCGGGTTATCAGGGCTACCCGGCCTTCACCGAAGAGCAAGTCATGGGTTTTGTCGACAAGGCTTATGCCAACCACTGGCAGATTATGTCCCATGTGAATGGCGACGCCGCTGTCGACCAGTACATACGGGCCGTGCGAGCGGCGGAACAGAAATATGGCAAGGCAGACCGGCGCCCTGTCGCCATCCACGCCCAGACTTGCCGCGAAGACCAGATTGCGGCTTTCAAAGAGCTGGGCATCTTTCCTTCGCTCTTCCCGATGCATACGTTCTACTGGGGCGACTGGTACATGAATTCCGTTCTGGGCCCGGAGCGCGCCCGCAACATTTCACCGACGGGATGGGTCATGAAAAGGGGGATGATGTTCTCCAGCCATCATGATGCACCGGTGGCGTTCCCCGACTCCATGCGTGTTCTTTCCGCCACTGTAACCCGGGTCGCCCGGGGCAGCGGCGAGGTGATCGGACCGGAGCACCGAGTTTCACCGCTAGTGGGTCTCAAGGCCATGACTCTGTGGCCGGCGTATCAGCATTTCGAGGAAGCCACCAAGGGCTCGATTGAAGTCGGCAAGGTTGCTGATTTTGCCGTGCTGTCCGCCAATCCGCTCAAAATTGACCCAACGAAGATTGCTGAAATAAAAGTGCTGGAAACCATCAAGGGGGGGCATAGCGTCTACCGTCTGGATGCGGACAAGCAGGCAGGCGGGATCGAAGACTCCTGTGCGTCATCATCCCGCTGCCTGACGAAAATGTCCGACATCGGCGCGCAGATGGTCGGAACAGAAGTCCACAGGCACTAAAAGGATAGCTCCGAGCCGCACGTTGGGCTGAGCAGAACGAACCTCAACAAATTAGGCCGTCTGGGGTTTGGGTTGGGTCTGGCAGCTCGACCCAGAACAGCAGACGCTGGAGGTTTACCGGCTACTGGGAGGTTTGTGGCTACCGGAGAAAACTGCTCAAAAGGAAGATGAAGCCCACCCCCGCCGTCTGCAGGGCATCAATCCTCACTGGCCGATTTGTGGGTGCCCAAGGAATCCTGAATACCGGCGGGATGGGTGATGCTACAGACAAAAATAGTGTGCAACCCCTTTGTTCCAAATCTTGGCGCTTAAGACCTTCAGCAGTTCGTGTGGATGATGCAGTGAGACGTCGCCCACCCCTGCGCGAACGATGCGATTCGCTGCCGCTCATCACATCCTACGGGCTTGGTCGGAGCTTCATCAAAACCGATTTTGAAACGCTCCGAAAGTACGACGAATAAAATCTAACATTCCGCTCGAGAGGAACGCTACGGCGGCAAACCTGCTTCGCGCCTCAAGGCTAGCACGGTAGGCCAATTATTCGCCCATCGCACCCTGCCCCAACTTAAAGGGCCATGTCAAAATCTCGCGGCAACTTTCCATAAGAGCGCAACTTAACAAATTACCGTACATCAATTTGGAACAAAATGACCAATAAATTTCTAAGCAATAGAAATGCACTGAATATATTGATACAGATTGTTCGCGAAATGGGTTTCCCGTTTCTAATCTCGCTGGCGTGGGTAGTCTACAGCCTATATTCCACCCCAACGAAGCGGAACGCAGTTGATGCCATCACTACTTTTGGCGGCTCTTTTTTCTTAGCCTGTTGGGCATTCTCGCAGTGGTTCCGAGTAAAGAAGCAACAAGTTGTGGAAGGCAGCCTTGGTAGCATCGTCCAGAGGCAAGAGGCACTGGTAAAAGCCCTTACCGAAGCCACGGAACGCTTGGAGGGTCAGACTTCTGGCGGAAAAAGCATCGGATGGCTTATGCTCGTGGATCCCGTAGACGGGGCCATTCGTAACATCACAGCCCACGTAGAGGGCGACTACCCACTTCTCGAAACGACTGCAAAGGTCGAGGACCTTGCAAAGGCAAGCATAGGACTTGAAGAATTCAAGCGGACTGGCAACATACAGGATTTTTTCAAGCATCACGTGACATTCAACTGCGGTACGCTTCAAACAAATCTTGCAACGCTTCAAAGACAAATCGTACCTTGCGATACTAGCCAACCAATAATTCGCTTCCGGATTGAATGGACCGCGCGCAACGGAAAGTGGACGCAATACGTCGAGCTAAAGCGAAACGACGAAAGGTACGACTTTTACACGGCTGTTCAACGGGGGGAGGAATGGGTACTAGAAAACCCACCGAGAGAATCCATTGCAAAGCGCGCAGACGGAAAACCTGACGTGTTCTGGCATACCGGACTTGCAGAAGCCTTGAAATGAGATGCTAATCCCCACTTTCGATATAAGCCAAAAGTTGAGGTTGTGCGGCCATGGTTAACCGCTGTTTTGGTGTAATCCCACCATCCAGGATGGCTCCAATTCATTAAGGAACAGCACATTCACAAATCCGGCCCCAAAATCAAATAAACCTGCACCGGATCGAGCGCCTTGGATAGGGGGACGCCGACGTCCAAGCGCACCGGGCCGACGGGGGAGCGCCAGCGGGCGCCGACACCGACCCCGGTATTGACCGGACCATTGAAGTCATTGCCGACGTAGCCTACGTCCGAAAACAAGGCCATGCCCCATTCGTCGAACAGCGCTCTGTCGTATTCCAGGCTGGCGACGCCCAGATGTCGGCCACCGGTGCGCTTGCCGGCATCATTGACCGGACTGATTTCAAACAGCCGGTAACCCCGCACCGTCGGTGCACCGCCGGCATAGAAACGCTCGGTGATGGGCATGCGGTCAAAATCACTGGTGAACATCTCGCCGATCTGTCCGCGAAAGATCAGACGATTGTCGTCATTAACGCTGTACACCCCTTTGCCGAACATGCGCAGGCGAGCGAACGAGACTTGCGACCCTGCCCCTTCGATGCTGCCGGCGAGATTGGTGTCGATACGGATGCCCTGCCGGGGGAAGATGGCATCATCGGAGCTGAGCCAGGTGTAGTTGGCGCTGGGAATCAGCAGATCGGTCGTCTGGTTGCCGTAGCCGACATTGTAGGTTTCCCGCAAATAGTCGAGTGAGAGGATTTCGCGCATATCCCAGCGTGTCGTCCCGTGGCGGATACCGCCACGGATGACCTTGGCCCGTCCGGCCACGGTGTCTTCCAAACCGAGCTTGGTTGTAAACGCGAGCTGATCCCTTTCCGGGTCCTCCAGCGGGATGGCATAAATGGCGTCGATCTGGTTCCAGATCAACGAGAGCTTGGCGCTGGCCTGGAAGGTGTGCCCATAGCTATTGAGAAAGCGGTTGCGGTAAGCAACGCTGATCCGGGGGCCGGTGTCGGTGCCATAACCGCCGCCGAGATCGACGCGATTTTGCGGCACCATGCTGAGGTCGATCGCCAGCGGCATGCGGCCATTCTTGGCCTGATCGTGTCGCGGCACGATATCGGCCTGGGTGAAGTAGCCGCTGTTCAATAGGCTTTTCTGCATCTCCAGAACGGCTGACGCCCGATATGGCTCGTCAGGTTTGAAGCGGGCGAAGCGCTCGAGCAACTCTTTCGCCAGGGGGGTCTGGGTAAAACTCAGTTCGCCAAACCGATAGCGTTTGCCGGAATCCATCTGCAGGGTGATCTGGGCCTGATAGCTTTTCAGATCGACCCGGACCTGGCGCGTGACCATTCGGGCGTCAAAAAAACCCATTTCGGCGGCCTGCTCCTCCAGTGCGTCGCGGCCCCGTTCGTACAGGACATGATCGAGAACATCCCCGGGTTTGAGCGGGAACTTCTCCACCAGAACCCGCATTTCCGGTTCGAGGTTTGCCTCACCATCGAGCTTTACCTCGACGCGGGACAGATGGATGGGCGGACCGGGGTCGATACGGTACTCGGCCACCCACTGATTTCTAGGCCGGGTGACTGCGGCGGTGATCTTGGGGCGGTAATAGCCGAAGGGCTGCAGCGCTGTGCGGATTTCGTCGGGAGCCCGGGCGATGGCCAGATCGATGGCGTCCTTTTTCTCATCCGCCTTTTTGCGCACCATGGTGAGCATGGCCCGGACGTTTTTCTCCAGCGGTGGATCGAGCCCGATGATGTTGACGGTGACGGGCTCGGCGGCGCTTGCCGAGGACGGCAAGACCCAAGGCGCAAACAAAACCAGCCACAGACCGGTTCCCATCAATGCCCTTAAGTCGCAGGCCCGTCCCACGGACTTACCCCCTCAAAACACGCGGCAATTAAAAGAAGTCTCGGCAAGTCGCATCAGGAAGGTCCTCTGACCGGTCGGCTGTTTCAAGCGGCCCGTCGCTCATTGACGGCCTCTGACCAAGCCTCGAACAATCGCTGATCGGCCGCCGCGATAACCGATCGCGTGAGGACACCCGTCGCAAATACCGGTTCACCATCCAGCGAACTCGCAACGCCGCCCGCTTCGGCTAGCACGAGTGCGCCGGCGACAAAATCCCATAGCTTCTGCTGACCATGCAGGTAGAGATGAAATCGGCCGGCCGCCAGCCAGCACCATTCCAGCGATCCAGAGCCGGTATAGCGGAGTGAGCCATAGGGCGGTCGCGTGACCAATGCGGTTGCTAACGCTGGACCGAGGCGTTTGAAGTCGACCATGGCCAGACAGCGTTTCAGGGGCAGCTCGCACAACCCGGTCTGCAGGGGCTCCTCATTCAGCCAGGCGCCCTGCCCGGCGATGGCAGTAAAACACTCGTCCCGGCTGGGATCATAGACGATGCCCATGAGCGGTTGCCCACCCCGGATCAGTGCGAGCGAAATCGAAAAGAACGGCAGCCCGGCGGCAAAATTGCTGGTGCCATCGACGGGATCGAGACACCAGACGGGTCGGTCAGCGGACTGCAGCAGCCGGCGCTGTTCCGACTCCTGCATTTCTTCGCCCATTAGCTTGATGTCCGGATAACGCTGAGACAGCTCCCGGGTCAGGCGGGCCTGTACCAGCAAATCAGCTTCGGTGACGATGCTGCCATCCGCTTTGTACTGACGCTCCGAATGACGGAAGCGCGGCAACAATTCCTCGTGAGCGACAGCGCGGATGAGCCGGGTAAGCTCATCCAGTTCGTTTCGGGTAACGGGTAACTTCACGCTCCGCAAAAACCAAACAGTTCAGCCAGCTTGACGCCGGGGTCGGGGGCGCGCATGAAGCTCTCACCGACCAGGAACGCGTTGACCTGATGCTGGCGCATCAGCGCCACATCATCAGGCCCCAGAATGCCGCTCTCGGTGACAATAATGCGATCCGAGGGTATGGCGGGCAGCAGATCAAGGGTCGTCTGCAGACTGACATCGAAGGTGCGGAGGTTGCGGTTGTTGATGCCGATCAGCGGCATATCGAGTTTGAGCGAGCGCTCCAATTCGGGCGCATCGTGGACTTCCACTAATACATCCATGCCAAGTTCATGAGCCAGACTCGATAACTGGCGGAGTTGGTCATCGTCCAGTGCAGCAGCAATCAGCAGAATGCAATCGGCACCTATCGCTCGGGCCTCGGCAATCTGGTAGGGATCAATGATGAAGTCCTTGCGGATGACGGGTAGTGCGCAGGCTGAGCGCGCTTCCTGCAAGAAGGCTTCGCTACCATGAAAGAAGTCACGGTCGGTGAGCACTGAAAGACAAGCCGCTCCGTGGCTGGCATAGCTGCGGGCGATCTCGGCCGGGTGAAATTCAGGACGCATTACGCCTTTGCTGGGTGAGGCTTTCTTGATTTCGGCAATCACGCCCGGTTGGCCGGCATCGACCTTGCGGCGTATCGCCTGAACGAATCCTCTGGGCGCATCAGCCTCCTTCGCCCGCTTCAGTTGAGCTTCATATGAAACCTGGGCTCGGCGCTCGTCGATTTCCTCGGTCTTGCGATGGAGAATTTTTTTCAGAATATCGGGGGTGGAGTCTTGCATGGATTCAATCCTGGATGCGTTGCGCCAGAGCAAAGCTTTGGCGGGGAAAATTTACTGGGCAAACTGTCGGGTGAAGCTAACCAGGGTTTCGAGCTTTTGCGCGGCGGCGCCACTGTCTATTGCCTGAGCAGCTTCCTCAAGCCCGGCTTTCAGTGTTGGCGCCACACCGGCCACATAGATGGCGGCTCCCGCATTGAGCAGCACCACGTCTCGTGCCGGTCCTTCTCCACCGGCCAGAACGCCATGGATCATGGCCACGCTTTCCTCTGGTGAGTTGACCGCCAGCCAGCTGAGGGGCTCGCGTGACAGGCCATAATGCTCAGGCGTCAGCACCTGGACATCGATGCGTCCGTCCTTGAGCTCTGCGACCCGGGTCGGCGCGCCGATACTGATTTCATCAAGTCCATCCTCGGCGTGCACGACCAGAACGTGCCGGGCGCCTAGGTCACGCAGCGCTTCCGCGAGGGGCTCTACCCAGTCGGCACTGTAGACGCCGACCAACTGGTTCGGTGCACCCGCTGGGTTGGTTAACGGCCCGAGCAGATTGAATATCGTCCGAACACCCAGTTCCCGGCGCGGGCCAATGGCATGCTGCATGGCGCCATGGTGATTCTGGGCAAACAGGAAGCCCACGCCGACCTCTTCGATACAGGCCTTGACCTGGTCGGGGGTGATCCCGAGATTGACGCCGGCCGCCTCGAGCACGTCGGCGCTGCCGCATGTGCTGGAGACCGAGCGGTTGCCGTGTTTGGCCACATGTGCACCCGCAGCAGCGGCAACAAAGGCCGAGGCTGTGCTGATATTGAAGGTATGGGTGCCGTCCCCCCCTGTACCGCAGGTGTCGACGAGGTGGTCACTGTGAACCTGTACCCGGGTCGCCATTTCCCGTAAGACCTGAGCGGCGGCCACCACTTCGGCAACGGTTTCGCCTTTGGCACGAAGGGCAATCAGAAAACCGCCGATCTGGGCGGGGGTTGCCCCCCCGGTCATGATTGAGCGCATGATCTCGCGCATGGCTTCGGGCGCGAGATCCAGACCTTCGAGCAAGTGATTGATAGCAGAACTGATTTTCATGGAATTTCCGGGATTCAGGGCACGGCGGCGATCATGGGTCCTTGCCGACGGTTGGCACGCTATCGAGAAGGGTATAGAGCTTTTCCTCTTCCTGAACGGAGCTGAGACCAATGATGACTTCCGAAAGATAAAACATCATGCCAATCAGCATGGACAGTACGGACAGCACAAACAAAACCACGGCAACGACCAGCGCATCGGGAACATGGAGACTGAGCCCGAGCACCAGGCAGGTGACCATCACGCCCATGATGCCGATCAGCGTGAAGACAAAGGCATTGCGAATCTTACCGGCACGCTGCTCGATAGACTCGATTTGAGACTGCAGCACCTTGGCCTCCATGGCATTCCCAGACTTAATGGCGGCATGTTTTTCCCGATGGAATGCCCGCAGCCGAGTAACGATGCCCATCAGTCGGGTGTTGATGGACAACACCAGCAATCCCGCACCCGAGATGAAAATGGCCGGAGCTACAAAGGCTTGAAACAGTTCGAGGTCGGTCATGGCATTGGATGAATTAAGCCGCAGCAACGGCGGGTGAATGAGTTGAGCATTGGGTTGCTGCCAGGACTCCATTGTTTGATCCCGACGACCATAGGCTCATTCTTTAGCTCACCCATTTGCGCCGCAGATAGGCCAGCATCGGCTGCTCGATTTTAAGATGAACCAGGACGCCGACCCAAACCGACACGACCGCCAACCACGCGAGGAGCAGATTGGCCACCCATGCTTCCGGGGCTCCCTGCCACAAAGGCTTGATGGGGCGCAGAATATTCCACGCCAGTTTGCCAAAGGGCGCATGGGTGAGATAGATGGAATACGAGGCATTGCCGATCAGGGCCATCAACCGCCACCGGCCCATCATGCGGTTGATGGCGCCGGAGATAGACGCCAGCAGCAATAATGCGCTGGATAGCCCAAAGCCAAAAATGACCTCGGGATGCTCGGGCCAGGCATCGACGCTCCCCACCCATTGTTGATAGGTCCACAGCATGCCCACGAAACCCATCAATCCGAAAGCCAGCGATACCGAGCCCACTAAATCACGAACGCTCTCGTTTATGGACCTTAATCGCAGACACAACATGGCGGCCAGCAAACCCAGCATGAACAGATAATTCAGAGGAGAAATCAACCATTTGAGTGCGAATGGCTCACCCACCCATTGCAGCCCGAGCCAGCCTGCAAGCACCAGGATTCCCAATGGCTTATTGAGAATTGCAGCGGCAAACAGGACATAAAAGATAATCTCGTAGCGCAGGGTCCAGCTGACAGGAATGATTAAATCCGGCACTCCCATGAACAACAAGGCATTGGCAGCCAATTCTTTCAGTCCGATACCGCCAGTAAAAATCCGCCAGCCTCCCCAGATCATGAGCACCCCCCAAAAGAATGGATAGATGCGGACAAAACGCCGGGAGAGGTAATACCACAAGCGATCCGGCCTACCCAGATCGCGGTTGTGAGCCATCAGAATAATGAACCCACTGATGACAAAAAACAGAAAAACCCCAAAAAATCCCGTTTGGAACATGTTGCCCAGCGGAGGAACCATATATCGGGACAGAATAAAAGCTGACCCATGGAACAGCACTACCAGCAAGACGGCCACCGCGCGGTAAATCTGCACGCTGTGCAGAGGTTCCGATACCGCCTTCCGCTGGGTTTTATGATCGGTCAAAGCCACCACATATCGCCGGTGTGGCTCTGATCAGCGCCGGAGGAAATTGGCCAGCAGATCGTGACCCTGCTCGGTCAATATGGATTCCGGATGAAATTGCACGCCTTCAATATCCAGGGTCTTGTGACGCACGCCCATGATCTCCTCGATAGCGCCGTCCTTGTCTTCGGTCCATGCGGTGACTTCCAGGCAGTCCGGCAAGGTCGATTGCTCTATGACCAGGGAGTGGTAGCGCGTGGCTTGAAAGGGATTGTTCAAGCCGTGAAATACACCCTTGTCATGGTGATATACCATCGAGGTCTTGCCATGCATGATTCGTTTGGCGTGAATGATGTTTCCGCCAAAGGCATAGCCGATACTCTGATGACCCAGGCAAACACCCAGAATCGGGTAAACGCCTGCATAACGCTTGATTGTCTCGACCGAAATCCCTGCCTCCTTGGGTGTGCAGGGACCGGGTGAAATCACGATTTTTTGCGGGTTGATCCGCTCGATTTCCTCAACCGCAATCTGATCATTTCGTACCACTTCGACCTCGGCCCCGAGTTCGGCAAAGTACTGCACCAGGTTGTAGGTGAAGGAGTCATAGTTATCGATCATCAGCAGCATATTGCAGCTATCCTTTTTTATTC
>Ga0181554_1000231_pt1 | contig 55426 bp, 59 predicted proteins | sample 011ome_16_FD_145602 | JGI IMG/M metagenome (GOLD analysis project Ga0181554, IMG submission 145602) | Coastal salt marsh microbial communities from the Groves Creek Marsh, Skidaway Island, Georgia - 011503CT metaG (spades assembly) | ecosystem: Environmental > Aquatic > Marine > Intertidal zone... | reverse complement strand
TCGGCTTCTTGGGGGTGGTGGTGTAGACGCGGGTGCATACTCCGCGCTGTTGCGGGTTTCCGCGGAGGGCGGGAGCCTTGGTCTTCGAAACCTTTGGCTTTCGACCCTTACGAACCAGCTGCTGGATCGTTGGCACAGTGAACTCCTAGTTTTATCGTCTGCACGGTGACAGTTGTGATGGTGGGCTCCGGAACACGACGGGTGTGTCAGGCTCCGGCCGACATCGAACCGAAGGACACCTGGTGGGGTGAGCGACGGTATGCCGTGGGGGCGAACTCCAACTCAGTTGAGCTGTGGTCTATCCCTTGTTGTGACGTTCGTGACCCGAGACCTAGCCGACCCCATTTTCGGGGCACCCACTACGGGCGTGCCAACGAACACACAGTCGACCAGGTTACTGCCCGAAAGCCCCAGGGTCAAATGATTTTCACCCAGATTCCTGCCCTATGCCACCCGAAGCAGGACAACTATTGCGCCGATCAGCATCCACGGCCCGAAGGGGATGGAATCACGGGGCCCAATGTGACCTCGACTCATGCTCCACAGCGCCCAAATTCCTCCGAAAACGACGGCCAGGGCGAGGCCCCAGAGCGCCCACTCGATACCGTACCAACCCAGCTGAAGCGATATCGCGCCACCGAGTTTCACATCGCCAAACCCCAATGGTCGTCCGGGTGCCTCGGCTGCGCACCACAACAGAGAAACCACGAGCGCACTCGCCATCACCGCACCCAACACCCGCTCTTGGGCTCCACCAAGGCCCAATTGGCTAAGTGCAGCGACTGCCGACACTCCCCACAACGGCAAGGTGAGTCGGTCCGGCAACCGGTGTTCCCGCAGATCAATCAGCGCGAGAGGAATCGCGACGACAACGAACGCGATGTGCGCATAAACCAGAACACCCACCCGGCCGAGCTAACCAGGGGGAAAGCTCAGTGGGTGGCTGTTATCCCCAGAGGGGACTACTGGTAGTTCTCGGACGAACCTTCTTCGGAGCTGAACGCGTCGAAGTCAACGAACGAGAGGTCGTCGACCGAGCCGAACGCGTCGTCTTCGCTGAACAGGCGTGCCGGGTAGTGCTCGGCACGGGCCTCTTCGGTGGGTTCCACGGTGATGTTGCGGTAGCGCGACAGACCGGTTCCCGCCGGAATCAGCTTTCCGATGATGACGTTTTCCTTCAGGCCCACGAGCGGGTCGCGCTTGCCCTGCATGGCGGCTTCGGTGAGAACACGGGTGGTCTCCTGGAAGCTCGCGGCAGACAGCCACGACTCGGTCGCCAGGGATGCCTTGGTGATACCCATGACTTCCTGACGGGCCGAAGCGGTCTTCTTCGATTCGGTGAGCGCTTCGCGGTTGATCTGGTTGTAGCGGGTGCGGTCAACCAATTCACCGGGCAGCAAGGTGGTCTCGCCGTGGTCAACCACGGTGACCTTGCGCAGCATCTGGCGCACGATGACCTCGATGTGCTTGTCGTGAATCGGCACACCCTGTGAGCCGTAGACGCCCTGCACACCATCGACCAAGTGCTGCTGAACGGCGCGGACACCCTTGACGCGAAGAACTTCCTTCGGGTCGACCGGGCCCTCGTGCAGCTGAGCACCGAGCTCAACATGGTTACCATCGGCAACCCGCAGCTCCATGCGCTTCGAGACGGTGTAGTTCACCTCGTCGTCTCCGTTGTCCGGAGTGAGGGTGATCTTGTACTGCGTCTCGGTCTCTTCGATCTTGATCCGACCGGCAGCTTCCGCGATGGGGCTCGCACCCTTCGGGGTGCGCGCTTCGAACAACTCGGTCACACGGGGCAGACCCTGAGTGATGTCGTCGGCCGAGGCAGAACCACCGGTGTGGAAGGTACGCATGGTCAGCTGGGTTCCCGGCTCACCAATCGACTGGGCCGCGATGATGCCGACGGCCTCACCCAGGTCGACCGGAGTTCCGGTCGCGAGCGAGCGGCCGTAGCAGGCAGCACACACACCGACGGTGGACTCACAGGTGAGCACCGAACGGACGTTGATTTCGCTGACACCGGCAGCAACGAGCTCGTCGATGAGAACATCTCCGACGTCGCTTCCGGCTTCTGCCACCACCTTGCCCTTGGCGTTGGTGGCGTCGGTCGCGAGGTTACGCGCAAACACTTCGTTCTCCACGTTGTCGCTGCGCACCCACTCGCCTTCGGCGTTCTGGTGTGCGATCGGGAAGGAGACACCCTTGGTGGTGCCACAGTCTTCCTCGCGGATGATGACGTCTTGCGACACGTCCACCAGACGACGGGTCAAGTAACCCGAGTCAGCGGTACGCAGAGCGGTGTCGGCGAGACCCTTACGCGCACCGTGGGTGGCGATGAAGTACTCGGCAACGCTCAGGCCTTCGCGGTAGCTCGAAATAATCGGGCGAGCAATAACCTCACCGCGAGGGTTCGACACGAGGCCACGCATACCGGCGATGTTTCCGACTTGCAGCCAGTTACCACGGGCACCGGAGGTGACCATGCGGTTGATGGTGTTGTTCGCCTCAAAGGCCTCACGCATCGCGTCGTTGACCTCTTTGGTGCCGTGGCTCCAAATCTCAACGAGTTCGCGACGACGCTCCTGGTCAGAAATGAGACCCTTGTCGAACTGCGCCTGAACTTTCTCAGCCTGCTTTTCGTACTTGGAGACAATGGTCTCTTTTTCCTTCAAGCGAGGAACGTCGCTCAATGCGACGGTCACACCGGAACGGGTAGCCCAGTAGAAACCGGCGTCCTTGACCTTGTCCAACGTGTCCGCGACGACGACCTTCGGGTAGCGCTCAGCAAGGTCGTTGACCAGCGCAGAGACGCGACCCTTGTCGACGACTGCTTCCACGTAGTAGTAGTCCTCGGGCAGGAACTCGTTGAACATGGCGCGACCGAGGGTGGTCTCCATGAGCATCGTCTGGCCCTGAACGAAGCCTTCCGGCTGCTTCTTGGGCGAGAGGTGCACGTTGTTCAATCGAATCTTGATCTTGGCGTTGAGGTGCAACGTACCCTGGTCCATCGCCATAACGCCTTCTGCGATCGAGGAAAAGACGCGGCCTTCACCGACGGCTCCTTCGCGCACGGAGGTGAGGTGGTGCAGACCAATGATCATGTCCTGGGTGGGCACGGTCACCGGGCGGCCGTCGGACGGCTTGAGGATGTTGTTCGACGCGAGCATCAGCACGCGAGCCTCAGCCTGCGCTTCGACCGACAGCGGAAGGTGAACCGCCATCTGGTCACCGTCGAAGTCTGCGTTGAACGCAGCACACACGAGCGGGTGAAGCTGAATGGCTTTACCTTCTACCAACTGCGGCTCAAACGCCTGGATACCCAAACGGTGCAGGGTGGGGGCGCGGTTGAGCAGGACGGGGCGCTCACGAATGATCTCTTCGAGAACATCCCACACCTCGGGACGCATACGCTCCACCATGCGCTTGGCGTTCTTGATGTTGGAGGAGTGACCGAGGTCCATCAGGCGCTTGATCACGAAGGGCTTGAACAGCTCGAGCGCCATCAGCTTCGGCAGACCACACTGGTGCAGCTTCAGCTGAGGACCGACCACGATAACCGAACGGCCCGAGTAGTCCACGCGCTTACCCAAAAGGTTCTGACGGAAACGACCCTGCTTACCCTTGAGCATGTCGGAGAGTGACTTCAGGGCGCGGTTTCCGGTACCGGTCACGGGGCGACCACGACGACCGTTGTCGAAGAGTGCGTCGACCGCTTCCTGCAGCATGCGCTTTTCGTTGTTCACGATGATCTCGGGGGCACCGAGGTCGAGCAGACGACGCAGACGGTTGTTGCGGTTGATCACACGACGGTAAAGGTCATTGAGGTCGGAGGTGGCGAAACGACCACCATCGAGCTGCACCATCGGACGCAGCTCCGGCGGAATCACGGGAATCACGTCGAGCACCATCGACGCTGGGGAGGCGCCGGTGGTGAGGAACGAGTTCACGACCTTGAGGCGCTTGATCGCGCGGATCTTGCGCTGGCCCTTTCCGTTCTCGATTTCGTCGTGCAGCATGTCGGCTTCGGCCTGCAAGTCGAAGTCTTCGAGGCGACGCTGAATTGCCTCGGCACCCATAAGAGCGTCGAAGAACATTCCGTAGCGGTCCTGGACATCCTGGAAGACGGCGTCTTCAGCTTTCAGGTCACCGACCTGCAGGCTGATGAACTCTTCCCAGACGCGCTCGAGGTGAGCGATTTCGTCGTCGAAGCTCTTGCGAATCTGCTGCATCTCGCGCTTACCGGCGTCATCCGCCTTGCGCTTCTGTTCGGCTTTGGCACCAGCAGCTTCGAGTTCTGCCAGTTCCTTCTCCAGCTCAGTCATCCGCTCGGCCAGAGCAGCGTCGCGCTCCTTTTCGAGGTGACCGATTTCCATGCGCAGCTCTTTTTCAAGCTCGGGCATTTCGCGGTGGCGGGCTTCAGCATCGACACGGATGACCATGTAGGCGGCGAAGTAGATGACCTTTTCAAGGTCTTTCGGCGCCATGTCGAGGAGGTATCCCAGACGGCTCGGCACACCCTTGAAGTACCAAATGTGGGTGACCGGGGCGGCGAGTTCGATGTGGCCCATGCGCTCACGACGCACCGAGGACTTGGTGACCTCGACGCCACAGCGCTCACACACGATGCCCTTGAAGCGCACGCGCTTGTACTTGCCACAGGCACACTCCCAGTCGCGGGAGGGTCCGAAGATCTGCTCACCGAACAGACCGTCCTTCTCCGGCTTCAGGGTGCGGTAGTTGATGGTCTCCGGCTTCTTGACTTCACCGTATGACCATGCACGGATGTTGTCCGAGGTGGCCAGACCGATGCGGATTTCGTCAAACGTGGTTGCTTCCAGCACGTTGTCTCTCTTCTTCTCTTCGCTCGAAAATTGTTGGTGTCCGGGTTAGATTTCGTCGACGCTCGACGACTCGAACCGGGTGGAAATGTTGATACCGAGTTCTTCGGCAGCGCGGTAGAGCTCGTCGTCGCTGTCCTTCAAGGACACGGCCTGACCGTCGGCGGCAAGCACCTCAACGTTCAGACACAGCGACTGCATCTCCTTCATCAACACCTTGAACGACTCGGGAATACCGGGTTCTTGGATGTTCTCGCCCTTGACGATGGCTTCGTAGACCTTCACACGGCCCAAGATGTCGTCGGACTTGATGGTCAAAAGCTCCTGCAGTGCGTAGGAGGCACCGTAGGCTTCGAGCGCCCACACCTCCATCTCACCGAAGCGCTGACCACCGAACTGCGCCTTACCACCGAGCGGTTGCTGGGTGATCATCGAGTACGGTCCGGTCGAACGGGCGTGGATCTTGTCGTCGATCAGGTGGTGCAGCTTCAAGATGTACATGTAGCCGACACTGATCGGGTCAGGGAAGGGCTCGCCAGAGCGGCCGTCAAACAGACGCGCCTTTCCGGTGGCATCCACCATCTTGTTGCCGTCTTTATTCGGCAGGGTGGAGTCGAGCAGACCCACCAGCTCTTCCTCGGTCGCGCCGTCAAACACGGGAGTTGCGACCTTGGTGCCGGGCTTCACGTCCTTGAACGCTGCAGGCAGGTTCTTGGCCCATGCGGGGCTGCCGTCGATCTTCCACCCCTGCTTGGCAATCCAACCCAGGTGAATTTCGAGGACCTGTCCGATGTTCATACGACCCGGAACACCCAGCGGGTTCAGGATGATGTCGACCGGGGTTCCGTCCTCGAGGAACGGCATGTCCTCAACGGGGAGAATCTTCGCGATCACACCCTTGTTTCCGTGGCGTCCCGCGAGCTTGTCACCTTCGGAGATCTTGCGCTTCTGGGCGATGTAGACGACCACGCGCTGGTTGACACCAGAGCCCAGTTCGTCTTCGCCTTCTTCCGCGTCGAAGACCTTCACACCGATGATGGTTCCCTGCTCACCGTGGGGCACCTTCAGCGAGGTGTCGCGCACTTCGCGGCTCTTCTCGTTGAAGATTGCGCGCAGCAGGCGCTCTTCGGCGGAGAGCTCGGTCTCACCCTTCGGGGTGACCTTTCCAACGAGGATGTCACCGGGGCGCACTTCAGCACCGATACGGATGATGCCTCGCTCGTCGAGGTTCGCGAGCAGTTCCGGACCCACGTTCGGCAGGTCGCGGGTGATTTCTTCCTTACCCAACTTGGTGTCGCGGGCGTCCACCTCATACTCCTCGATGTGAATCGAGGAGAGGGTGTCGTCCTTCACCAGGTTCTGGCTGAGAATGATGGCGTCTTCGAAGTTGTAGCCCTCCCACGACATGAATGCCACGAGAAGGTTCTTGCCCAGAGCCAGTTCACCATCTTCGGTGGCGGGGCCATCAGCGATGACTTCGCCAGCCTCGACGCGGTCACCCGCGGAGACGCGCACCTGGTGGTTGTAGTTGGTGCCCTGGTTAGAGCGGTCGAACTTACGCAGGTAGTAGGTCTTGGTGCCGCCCTTGTCCTGCTTCACCACACAGTGGTCAGCAGACACTTCGGTCACCACACCGCGGCTCTCGGCGACAATCACGTCACCAGCGTCAACAGCAGCAAACGACTCCATGCCGGTTCCGACCAGCGGGGATTCGCTGCGAAGAAGTGGCACAGCCTGACGCTGCATGTTCGCACCCATCAGCGCGCGGTTCGCGTCGTCGTGCTCGAGGAACGGAATCAGCGAGGTCGCCACCGACACCATTTGGCGCGGCGAGACGTCGACGTAGTCGACATCTTCGGGGGCGACGAGCTCAACCTCTCCACCCTTCTTACGCACGAGGACCTTGTCTTCGGCAAACGTGCCATCGGCGTTCATCGGGGTTCCGGCCTGAGCGACGACGAAGTCGTCTTCGTCCGTCGCGGTCAAGTAGTCAATGGTCTTTTGGACCTTGCCGTTTTTGACCTTGCGGTAGGGGGTTTCGATGAATCCGAACGCATTGATACGGGCGAAGGATGCGAGCGAACCAATCAGACCAATGTTCGGGCCTTCAGGGGTTTCGATCGGGCACATACGGCCGTAGTGCGAGGGGTGCACGTCACGAACTTCCACACCGGCCCGCTCACGGCTCAGACCACCGGGTCCGAGTGCCGAGAGGCGACGCTTGTGGGTCAGACCCGAGAGCGGGTTGTTCTGGTCCATGAACTGGGAGAGCTGGCTGGTGCCGAAGAACTCCTTGATGGCTGCCACCACCGGACGCACGTTGATCAGCGTCTGCGGGGTGATCGCCTCGATGTCCTGGGTGGTCATACGCTCACGAACCACGCGCTCCATACGGCTCAGACCCGTACGAACCTGGTTCTGAATCAGCTCGCCGACGGCGCGGATGCGACGGTTACCGAAGTGGTCGATGTCGTCGGTGTCCAAACGCACATCCACCTTCTTGCCGGCGCGGAGGCCGTCAAGGGTGGTGCGTCCCTCGTGCAGGGCAACGAGGTAGCGGATGGTCTGGACGATGTCTTCGAGCGTGAGCACGGAGACGTCGAGGTCCTTGTCCAAACCGAGCTTGCGGTTGAGCTTGTAACGACCCACGCGAGCGAGGTCGTAGCGTTTTTCGTTAAAGAAGAAGTTGTCCAGCAGCAGACGTGCGGCTTCCGCAGCGACCTGCTCGCCCGGACGCAGCTTGCGGTAGATGTCCTTGAGGGCTTCTTCCTTGGTGAGGATGGTGTCCTTCTCGAGCGCTTCGAGAATCGAGTCAAAGCCAGCGAACTCCTTGGCGATTTCTTCGCTGGTCAGACCCAGGGCCTTGAGGAAGACCGTGACGGACTGCTTGCGCTTGCGGTCAATACGCACACCGACGGTGTCGCGCTTGTCGACTTCAAACTCCAGCCATGCACCGCGGCTGGGGATGATGCGCACGGAGTGCACTTCTTTGTCAGTGGTCTTGTCAATTTCGGATTCGAAATAGACACCGGGGCTGCGCACCAGCTGGGACACGACGACACGCTCGGTACCGTTGATGATGAAGGTGCCGCGCTCGGTCATCAGGGGGAAGTCGCCCATGAAGACGGTTTGCGTCTTGATCTCACCGGTCTGGTGGTTCATGAACTCGGCTTCGACATACAAAGGAGCGGCGTAGGTCTTGCCGCGCTCCTTGCACTCTTCCAGCGAGTACTTTTCCTCTTCGAGGTAAGGGTTGGTGAAGGACAACTGCATCGTCTCGCTGTTGTCTTCAATCGGGGAAATCTCTTCGAAGATTTCCTCCAAACCACTCTGCTTAGAGATCACCGGTTCACCGGCGGCGGTGGCTTCCTTGACGCGGGCCTTCCACGCGTAGTTGCCGACCAGCCAGTCGAAGCTCTCCGTCTGCAGTGCGAGCAGATCGGGAACCGTCAGGGTGTCCGTGATTTTGGCGAACGAGAGCCGCGGTGCGACTCGGCCGTTCTTGAGTGAGGATGCGGTGTTAGAACGCGCAGCAGCCAAGAAAATAACCTCCCGGGGTAGTGGTGACTACCCCCGTCATTGGTGAGCAAACCGTGTCAGAACTGCTTCCTCGAACAGCCCTTCAGAGAGCCCAGGTCGCCACAATTTGCGACATTCTCGGAGTCGACCGCCATATGACGACTTGAGAGGACAGGAAGCAACCTCCCACCTTACTCTTTTTTTGGGGGGCTGTCTAGCTGTTGTTTCGACGCTCTGTTTGTTATCGCGTGCCAAGTAGCCTCTGTGTGATGGGCGCCTGGATGTCAAACCTTCCCGCGGGAGTCACTCTCTCCCGCAGTGGCTTTCGCGCGCAACTAAGCAAAGACCGTTTCACCGCCTCTGGCGTGGTGCTCAGTGTCGACGGGATCGCTCAATCACAGGTCAACCCTGAGGACCCCACGGACCTGCAATTTGAATACATCCGGCGCATCGGGCATTTCGTCGACCTATTCCGAACTGCACATCAACCCATCACTGCGGTGCACCTAGGCGCGGGAGCGCTCAGTGTCCCCCGCTACATCGCCCACACCCGCCCCGGCTCGCGCTCACAAGTCATTGAATGGGAGCAGGAGCTCGTCGAGCTGGTGAGAGAACACATTCCCTGGAATTCCTCCTGGAGCATTCGGGTGCGCTATGGCGATGCGCGGGAGACTCTGAGCTCGTTACCCTCTGGGCTGATGGGGGCAGCAGACCTCGTCCTAGTCGACCTCTTTTCGGGCAGCAGCACCCCCGGCCACCTCACCACTTTGGAGTTCTACGAAGAAATCCGTCCGCTGCTGCGCCCCGATGGACTCGTCGTGATCAACGTGGTCGATGGTCGGCCTCAAGATTTCACTCGCGCCCAGTGCAGGACCCTGCGCGAAGCGTTTGGATTTGTGGGACTCTCGGGAGAATCTGGGGTGGTCCGCGGCCGTCGATTCGGAAACGTGGTGTTGGTCGCGACACGTCAGCCCCAAGAGCCTGCCTGGTGGGGAAGTCTCCAGCGGTTGGGGCCTCACCCTACGAGCGTGCTCTCGGGCGCCTCGCTCGATCGTTTTATCGCCCACGCCCCGTTGCAGACAGACGACCAGAGACTTCCCTCGCCCCAGCTGGGCCAGGGCTTCTTCGGCTCGGAGGGATAATCGCGACACTGTGGAGTGTTTCGCCGCCCATCGGCTGAGACCTTCTACTCTGTGGCCATGGCCGACCTTGAGCGCGTCACGATCTGGGCACACGCACTGCTGCGCATGCATCTCGAAGGTGAGGGGTGGTCGTTTGGGTTTGACCACGCAAAGACCCGTTTTGGTCAGTGCGACCATTCGCAACGACGCATCACACTTTCGCGATACCTCGCCCAGCGCGAGAGCGACGACGATGTACATCAAGTGTTGTTGCACGAAGTTGCCCACGCTTTGGCGGGGCCCCGCGCGGGTCACGGGCCACAGTGGCGTCGGGTCGCGTCAGAGTTGGGCTACGACGGCGGGCGCACCCACGACACCCCCGCCGCGACCGATAAAGCCCGCTGGTTGGGGGTGTGTCCCTCGGGCCACGAAATTATTCGCTTCCGGCGGCCCAGCAAAACCACCTCATGCGCGCAGTGCTCTTCACGCTTCAACCCCGACTACGTGATTACCTGGCACGACCGCCGAGCCGCTAGCTGACCGATACCTTCGGGCTAAAGGCCACCCACCCAGAAAAGTCGCGTCCCACACGCTCGGCTGCCCCAGCAATCAGACGCGGATACGCCCAGGCCCCGTCGCTCAATTCCGCCCCACCGGCGTTCAGGTGGTAGTACTGGCACGCGCCCTTCCACGAGCAGGTGTAGGCAGTGGGGCTTTGCGTGAAATGGTCAAAGGCCACCGTGTGGGGGGCAAAGTACCAATTGCCCTCGATCCGGACAACATCGTCTTCAGACGCATCGGCAAGGATGACACCGCCCAGTTCAGCTTTCATAAGCGCGAGTGTAGGTGGCTGAACTGGGGACACAGTGAACCCCAGCACAATAAAGAGATGAAGGTTTCTGTTCGCACGACGCTTCCCTGCTCAATTGACGCCGCGTGGGAGGCACTCCACACTCCGGCGGTCTTTCGCCGGGTCTCTGCGCCCTTCACAACGTTTCGGACAGAACCTGGAGAGGACCTTCCCGAGCGTTTTCTCACCGGTACCTCCTACCCCGTGACCGTGATGGCGATGGGGCTGATTCCCATCGGTCAACAAACCATTTACCTCACCGACCAGGTGGATGAGTGGTCCTCCCGCACCGTCGTTGATTCAGGCCGCGGAGAAAGTGGCCCCCTCGCAGCACTCCGAAACTGGCGGCACCAGATGTCGCTCACTGCTCGGGAAGATGGCCGGGTCGATTTTTCCGATCAGCTCACTGCCTCGGCAGGGGTGCTCACCCCTCTGGCCTGGCTGGGGTTGAGGGTTTTTTGGTGGTGGCGGCTTCGCAGACTGACGTCACTGGCGAAAACCTGGGATGCGCCCGCTACCAGGATGTGGAACGAGCGGTATGGGCAGCGCTCGTCGATGTGGAGTGGCAAGGTGAACGCGGTTCTCGCCGACGTCGCAGGCACCCTCACGCCCGGCACAGCTCTCGATGTGGGATGCGGAGAGGGCGCCGATGCGATTCACCTCGCCGAGGCCGGATGGGACGCCGTCGGCGTTGAAGCATCCTCCGTCGCACTGTGGCGAGCACACCGCGAAGCGTCAACGCGCAGCACGGCCCGTAAACCGTTGAGTGTGAATTGGCAAGTGGCCGACATCTCTCAGCCGTGGTCGTGGCGCAATAGTCAATATGACTTCGTGAGCCTGCACTTCATCCACACCGATCAGACCACAAGAGAGCACATTTGGTCGGAGGCTGTGTCCGCTGTTGCGCCAGGCGGAACGCTGCTGATTGTGGGGCACGACGCGTCCGATGCCGAAAGGGGCATCAGACGGCCCCCGGTCGAGATGTGTTTCGACATCGACGAACTACTCGGCGCCATTCCCTCCGATTGGACATCCGTCAACGCGGAAGTTCGCGAGCGCACTCAGGTGATTGACGGTGAAGAGACCACCGTGTCCGACGTTGTATTAGTTGCGACGCGTTAGGGAAGAGCGCCGACTGAGGCCAATGCGGCTCGAAGAAGCGAACCGCGGCCGCCTTCAAGCTCCGACACCACGTCATCGCTCGCCGCTTCCGTCGGAGTCATCCAGGTGATTTCGAGCGCGTCTTGTCGTGGCTCGCAGGTTCCCGTCACCGGCACGACGTACACGAGGGAGACTGCGTGCTGGCGCATGTCGGTGTATTTCGAGTCAGGGAAGGGGAAGTATTCGGCGATGTGCGCGGGCTGGGGCGAGAGTGGCAACTGCGGGAACGCCATCGGCCCTAAGTCTTTTTCGAGGTGACGAAACAGTGCGTCGCGAAGGGTTTCACCAAAGAGCACCCGGCCCGACACCAGCGTGCGCGTCATCGACCCAGCACTTCCCACGCGCAACAACAAACCCACTTCGGTGACGACCCCGAGTGGGTCGATTCGGACGGGGAGTGCCTCGACATAAATGAGTGGGAGGCGCTGCCGAACTTGTTGCAGCTCCTCGTCAGAAAACCAGCCCGAGTTGGGATCTGGGGTTCTGGTGGATGCCATGGTTCCTTTTTACTCTTCTGCGCTGCCACACCCAAGAGGGCTAGTCGATTTCGGCAGTGAGCCTCTCCGTGATGGCCTGCTCGAGGGCCTGTGGTTCAACCCGCCAGTGGGCGATCTCTTCACCGTTGACCAAAATCACCGGAATGAGCTCGCCATAAAGCTCAGACCACAGCGGGTTGTCCTCGAGAGACACCTCTTCGATGGTGACATCCATCATTGGCTCGGTCACACTGGCGACAACAGCCTTGGCCTCGTCACAGAGATGACAGCCGGGCTTGCCAATCAGCGTCACCGTCACAGACATGTCCCCCACCTTATGCTGAGGTGAATGGTTGGTGACAAGTCGAAACGTTCGAAGGGGAATCCTTCGGCTCCTCTGGTCTTCGTGGACATCGACAACACGTTGCTCCCTGGCGCGGCCGTGTTTCTCTTCGCGCTCGAGGCGTGGCGGAACAAGCTCTTGACGTTCTCCGACGTGGTTCCGGCGATGTTTGAGCAGCGGCATTTCAAACGTCGTGGCGAATCCGACCATCGTGTGGCGTCAATTCAAGAGAGAGCGCTGAGCCTGATTCGAGGCCACCGGGTGGAGGAATTTGACCGCGTCGCACGCCTCACCTTCGAGCGACGCATCAGTAAGAGATTGTTTCCTGAGGTGATCGAGGTGTTGCGCAAACATCTCGACGCCGGACACAAAGTGTTTCTGATTTCGGCAAGCCCCCAGGGTTTAGTCGACGTGATTGCCGAGAAGCTCGGACTCGCTGGCGGAGTAGGCACCCAACTGGACGTGAAGGATGGCGTGTTCACCGGAGAGCTTAGGGGGAGTTTGCTCCGTGGCGATGGCAAACGGCTCGCCGCTCTGGCACTCGCGCAGACTCACGGCGCCCATCTCGCGCAGTGCTATGCCCTCGCGGACTCAGTGGCTGATCTCTCGCTGCTGGAGAGTGTGGGCCACCCCCGAGCGATTAATCCCGACCAGGCGCTTCAAAAAGAAGCTCTTGCTCGAGACTGGCCAATTATCTGGCCACAGGGAACACACCGGTATCGCCGGTTGCGAACCTAGCTACTTCTTGTTGCGACGCTGGTGACGGGTCTTACGCAGAAGCTTGCGGTGCTTTTTCTTCGCCATCCGCTTACGACGCTTCTTGATAACAGAACCCATTACTCACCTCTAATGTAACGCGCATTGTGCGCGTGGACGATTACAACCTGTTGAGTGTAGCGCAGGCGCGCTACTAGCCGGCTCGCTCGATGGAGTCGGTACCGAGTTGCGCGAGCAAGTGGCTCACCGCGTTTTCTGGAATGCGGAACGAACGGCCGAAGCGAATGGCAGGCATTTCTCCCGAGTGCACCATGCGATACACGGTCATGCTCGATACACGCATGACGTCAGCGACCTCTTGAACAGTCAAGAAGCGCATCTGGGGCACGGAGTCGGCCATTTCGCTGTGTCTCCTGTGGCGAATGTGGCGGTTGTTACCTCAGAAACCCTAGACCCGAGAGTGAGCGGTGTAAAGGTCGGGTTTTTAGAAACGGCCCAGCAAACCATCGAGCTGGCGACGCAGCTGCCCCACCGCCGTGCCGATTTGATAGCCCGCTGGCCACAAGTCCACATAAGGCATGTCGGGTCGGAAACTCGGCGCAGTGGCAGCGTGGCCGGGCGCAATCACATCGAGCCAGTCTTCAACGTCACGCAGGGGCTCGGGCACGAGACTGTAGTAACGGTGTTGTCCGTTTTCTCGCACGTGAACCAGACCGTGCTCACGCAGCACTTTGAGGTGCTTGGACACGGTGGGTTGGGTGATCCCTAAACGCTCGACCATTTCACCCACACTCATCTCATTGGAGTGTGCGCCCGACTCGGCACCCTGCAACAGCCCATCTGCCCGCTCACGCAACAACTGAAGAAGGTCGCGGCGGGTGGGTTCTGCCAGGACGTCAAAGAGATCTGCCACGGGAAAAACCCTACCGGGCACTTTCGCGGAGTACCATGTCGATTTGTCGTTGACTCTCTCCAACAGAAAGCAGGCAGCGTCATGGCCCAGTGGTTCGGCCGACTACGTCGCCGCCGCGGGCGGGGGATAACCCCGCGATCCCACACCTCGCTTCCCTCCGCAATGCACAGCGGTTCTGGAGCTGGTGGGGTTCTCGGTCGTATCCGGATGTTCTTGGGCAATTCCGCCGCCATGGTGAGCATCCTCGTGTTTCTGTCTCTGACGCTCGCAACGACGAGTCTTTTGATGTTGCCCCAAGCGGCCGCCGACAACCAGCCGACTCCGATGCCCGATGCGTTCTTCACGGCCGTGTCCGCCATCGCCGTCACGGGACTGACCACAGTCGACATGGCCACTCACTGGTCCCCGCTGGGAAACACCGTGATCTTCCTCGCCCTTCAAATTGGCGGTATTGGCGTGTTGACCATGGCGACACTTCTCGCCGTGCTCGCCTCAAAGCGTCTGGGCTTGGGCGCTCGGAAAATGCTCGCGGGAGACGTGGACCCTTCCCGAATGCACGAGCGCCGGGAACTCAACGCACACGGCATGCAGTTGGGTGATGTGAAGGGTCTGTTGCGCACCGTCTTCATCAGTGTGCTGGTGATCGAGTTGGCACTCTCCGCGATCATCGTTCCGAGGCTGTGGCTCAGTGGACTCGACTGGTTGACTTCTCTGTGGCAGGGCGTGTACCTCGCTGCGTCGGCTTTCACCAACACCGGTTTTGTTCCGTTGGTCTCGGGCCTCGCCCCCTTCGGCAACGACCCCATCATGGTGGGGACCATCGGCGTGGGGGTGTTCTTAGGAAGCGTCGGCTTCCCCGTTATCTTTGCCCTCTATCGCGCCTTCAGTGTGGCGCGGCGGCGCCGCCGCAAGGCCACACTCGCACACGGCCGCATTGGTCTTCACGCCAAGCTCACACTGAGCACGACCCTGATTCTTCTCGCGGCGGGTGCTCTCTTGATCGGCCTGCTGGAGTGGGGCAATGAGAAGACCCTGGGTGGGCAGGACCTGTGGGTTCGACCAATGACGGCTCTGTTCACGTCGATGATGGCGCGATCCGGCGGATTTAACACGGTGCCCACTGAGGACATGGGTGGGGCCACTCACCTGGTGTTAGACATGTTGATGTTCGTCGGGGGTGGGTCTGCTTCCACCGCCGGGGGGATCAAAGTGACGACTCTGGCGATTTTGTTCCTCGCTGCTTTTGCCGAAGCGCGCGGAAGCCAGGACCTCGGGGCCTATGAGCGGCGCATCCCGTCCGACACGGTGCGCCTCGCGGTGAGCGTGGTGTTGTGGGGGGCAACGATTGTTGCGGTCTCCACGATTTTGATTCTGCAAGTCACTGACGAGACGCTCGATGTGGTGCTCTTTGACGTGATTTCTGCATTCGCCACCTGCGGTCTCAGCGCCGGTCTGTCCGGGCCTGAGCTCGCCCCCGAGGCGAAGTACATTCTCGCGGTCACCATGCTGCTCGGCCGAGTTGGTACAGTGACCCTCGCAACGGCCATATCCGGCACTCACCGCCAAACGGTGTATCGCCGGGCGGCAGAAAGGCCCATCGTTGGTTGACAAAATTGCACACGACGCCCCGGTTCTCGTTTTAGGGCTAGGTCGCTTCGGCGCCGCCACCGCGGGCGAGCTCGACAAGTTGGGACGCGACGTCCTCGCAGTAGACGCCGACCCGGTGCTGGTTCAGAAATGGGCCGACAGGGTGAAACACACCGCGGTGCTAGATGCTCGCGATCTCAACGCCTTGCAGCAGATTGGCGCTGCCGACTTTTCCGTTGCCGTCGTGGCTGTCGGCTCCTCGATCGAGGCAAGTGTCTTGATTACGACTCACCTGGTGGACCTCAAGATTCCCCAAATTTGGGCGAAGGCCATCTCTGAAGCACACGGCAAGATTCTCACCCGCATCGGTGCGCACCGCGTGATCTACCCCGAGCGTGAGGCCGGCGAGCGTGTCGCCCACCTCGTCTCGGGCCGCATGATCGACTTCATTCGCTTCGATGATGACTTTGCGTTGGTGAAGATGTATCCGCCGAAGCCGATTCGTGGAAAGTCCTTGACCGAGTCGGGTGTCCGTACCAAATACAACATCACCGTGGTGGGTGTGAAGTCTCCGGGCAAACCGTTCACCTACGCCACGGAAAAGACTGTGGTGACAAACCACGATCTGATTATCGTCTCGGGGTCAAACGACGACATCGAGCGCTTCGCAGCGCTCGGGGGCTAATCAGACTGTTGTGACATTTCGATCGCGCGAGCCACTGCGCGGTCGACCGCCTCGTGAAAGACATCTCCCAAGTGGTGTTCGTCGAACACGGCAATGGCCTGTTCGGTCGTACCACCCGGGCTAGTCACGGCTCGACGAAGATCTTGCGGAGATTCACCCGACTCCTCCAACAGCGCAGCCGCACCCAAGAGTGTTCCTTGAACCATGGTGCGGGCTTGTTCGGTACTAAAGCCGTGATGGGTCGCGACATCCATCATCTTCTCCGCCACGTAAAACAAATACGCCGGGCCAGACCCCGAGAGGGCGCTGAGTACGTTGATGTCGTCTTCGTCGACGGTGACAACATCTCCGACGAGTGTGAACAGCGCCTGGGTGGCGTGAAGTTGCTCCGCGCTCACTCGGGCGCCTCCAGCGACGCCAGTCACTCCCTGACGAATTTGTGAGGGCGTGTTGGGCATCGCCCGCACCACACCTCTGTGGGTCACGGCTTCGATGTCCGCAGTCGTGATTCCCGCCGCGACACTCACCACAACCGCTTCGGGCTCCAGCGCGTGAGCGAGAGACTGGGCCACTTCCACGATGTATCGAGGTTTGACCGCGAGGACCACAATCTGTGCACCCGATACGGCCCATTCGTTGGCGTCGGTGTCTGCCTCAACACTGCGCGCATCAACACCTTTTTCTCGGAGCAACTGCGCAGTGGCTTCTGATTGTGTGGTGGCACGTAACGAGGTCACGTCCACGCCGGGCTGGCGCAGACCCTCGAGGATGGCGCCGCCCATTTTGCCCGTTCCGATCAGGGCAATGGCGGGAAGGGTCTGGCTCACATCCCAAGTGTATGGTGGGGGAAAGCCATCTTGTTGAGGGAGCAGCTCACGTGAACGCGTCGTCACCGAAGCCGTCGGGACAGTCTGGTTCCCGCGATGCGGTCGTAGCAGCTCTTCTCGATAGCCCCGATGTTCAGTCGATATTGAGACTGACCATGGTCACTGACCCGACGGAAAAGACGCTCGTAGTCGCGGCCTCTGTGGCGATGGTGGAAACCCTCCCCGTCTATGTGATTTCCTCAGCTCTTGACGACGCCCGTCGCCGGGTGAAGAACATTGTGGGTGAGGAGAGCGAGATTTTCATCGAGCCCGATTTGGTGAAAGACCCTGCCCGCCAAGAACCTGCGACGGATGTTATTGTCATCCGGGCATCTGACTAGGAGGAAACCTTGGACTTCATTCCCAGCCTCGTGTTGGCCACCCACTTCATCGGTATGGCCATCATCATTGGGCCGTTTCTCATGCAGATGCGCTCTCGCGCCAACTTCGCTTTCAATTGGGTGTTCGGCGGGACAATCGTCCAGCTGGCTTCCGGCCTGATTTTGGTGGTGCTCTTAGAGCTCGCCGCCACCGCTGACGAACCGGTGAATCACGCGAAGGTTGGCGTGAAACTCACGATTGCCCTCGTCGCGTTTATTTCTGCCCTGATTGGTTGGCGGCGTCAGCGCAAAGCATCGGGCGATGCGGTTGAGCCCAAGCTGATGCCCTTCTTCCACAGCGCCGGTGGTCTCGCCGTGATCAACATGCTGGTGGCGGTGTTTTGGTAGCTGACGCTAGCCACGAAGGTTTCTAAAGAACCCTTCCAGTAGCGCCGCTGATTCCTCAGCGCGCACCCCTCCAATAACCTCATTGACCCGGTAGGGCAGGGCCCGGTCACGCACAAGGTCGTGGGGACCACCGCCGGCGGCACCCGCCTTCGCGTCGGCCGCTGCGTAGACCACCCGACTCACACCCGATTGAGCAATCGCTCCCGCACACATCACACACGGCTCCAATGTGACCACGATGGTGCAGCCATCGAGCCGATGGTTCCCCACCGTCTGAGCGGCGTCGCGAAGAGCGTTGATCTCTGCATGGCCGACGGGATCGCCATCTCGCTCACGAGTGTTGAATCCCCGGCCGATTGTGGTGCCATCAGGATCCAATACGACAGCACCGACGGGGACGTCGCCCGAGGCGACGGCCGCTCGGGCCGCCTCCAACGCATCCGCCATGGCGGCATCGAATGGTGAAGCCATAGTCCAAGGGTAGGGCCCTTCTCGCCGCTGGGGCCTGCGCTAATCTGATGCGATGCGCCAGCTTGTGTCGGACCACCCTCTTGTTGCCCAAAAAATCACGCGACTGCGTGATGTGAACACCAATTCCGCAGAGTTTCGTTCGCTCACCAAAGAGTTGGTCACCCTGTTGGCCTACGAAGCTACTCGCGATATTGCGGTGGAGAAAGTCTCCGTCACAACCCCGATCACCACCACCGAGGGCATTGGCTTCACGACCCCCGCGCCGTTGATTGTTCCGATTTTGCGGGCTGGTTTGGGAATGCTCGATGGGATGTTGGCGTTGCTGCCCGATGCCGAGGTGGGTTTCTTGGGCATGGTGCGCAACGAGGAGACCCTCCAAGCGACGACCTACGCCGAGAGGCTGCCCGCCGACCTGACGGGACGGCATTGTTTCGCCCTTGACCCGATGCTCGCCACGGGAGGATCTCTTGCGCAAGCAATAAAGTTCCTGTTTGAGCGTGGCGCTGCGGAAGTGACCGCTATTTGCCTTCTTGCTGCCCCCGAGGGAATGGCCCACCTCGAATCCCAAGTCGCCGACAAGAAGGTGTCTGTAGTCGTGGGCGCACTCGATGAAAAGCTCAACGACGTGGGATATATCGTTCCGGGGCTGGGTGACGCGGGAGACCGGCTCTATGGACAAGCCGGCTGAGCCTTCGCGTCAGGCGCGAGGTTTCGCGCTCTACGTCGGGTTAGACGAGGCCACTGCCGAGGGCCTCGGCGTCCCACTGAAGGATCTCGTGGCCCACCTCAAATCTGAGGTCGAGAAACACGCTCCGGGTGCCGGCACGCATGCCACGATTGCCCTCGCGCCGGAGGGAACCGTCGGTGACGACTTGGAAATTGTGCGCGTTGCCTTGCACGACCCCGGGAAACTCCAGTCGATGCGCAAGAGCAGTGAGCAGACTCCGGTGGGCGTCACGATTGATATCTCGCGCAAACGCGTGGTGATTGGTTCAGAGACCTCGTCGTTGACCTATCGCGAATTCGAGCTCCTCCAGTTCCTCGTGTTGCGTGAAGGCCAAACCGTTCCGCGTGAAGCGATTATCGATCACCTGTGGGATCCGGAGGATGATCAGGCGCCCAATTTGCGGACAATCGATGTTCATATTCGACGGATGCGCCAAAAACTTGAGCCCTATTCCGACATTGTGCGCACGGTCCGTGGAGCGGGCTATCGCTTTGACCGCCATGCAGATGTCACCATCGTCTTTGGCCAGGCCCCATCGCCCGACATGGTGGTGTAGTCGAGAAGCGACTTCGATTTTTTATTACGAAATGGTAACTAGACGCCGTTACCGTTTCGTTATATATTGGCCTCAGCGTCAGTTGTTTGCTGTGACAGCTCTCGTGAATGTGATTGCAATAACACTCTTGGTGCAAGGGAAAGAGGACCGGCCGCTCGCCTCGGCGGCCGGTCCTTATCTTTGCTCAGACTCTGCGCAGTCTCCCCACCTACGCTGGGAGGCGTGAGCGCCCCCACCATCGTCTGGTTTCGCGACGACCTGCGCCTGAGCGACCACCCAGCGCTCGAGTGGGCATCTCGTCGCGGCGGGCCGGTTATTGCCCTCTACCTGCTGGATGAAGAATCTCCCGAAGTTCGCCCCCTGGGTGCGGCGACTAAGTGGTGGCTGCACCACTCCCTCACCTCCCTGGCAGCTTCCCTCGAAGAAATCGGAGGCACCCTCACCCTTCGCCGCGGTCCCGCACGCGAGGCCATCCCCCAGCTAATTGCCGAGACAGGCGCGAGTGGCATCTCCTGGAACCGCCGCTATGGCGCCTCTCGGGAGATTGACCAAGAACTCAAGACCGAGCTTCGCGAGCAAGGCCACGAGGTGGAGAGCTTCCAGGCGAACGTCTTATTCGAGCCGTGGACGGTCCACAACAAAGAAGGTCGGCCCTTCCAAGTGTTCACCCCATTTTGGAAAACCGCGCTCAATCTCGAACCGCGCCGCGAACCCCTCGATGCCCCCACCTCCCTCGAAGCAGCTCAAGGTGTCTCGTCAGATGAGCTGGACTCATGGGGGCTGCTACCCACCTCGCCGGATTGGTCGGGTGGTTTGCAGGAAACGTGGACACCCGGTGAGCACGGGGCGCACGCGCGGTTGAGCGCTTTCCTCGACGGCGGCCTCGCCATCTATCACCGCAGGGATGAGCCGGGGATTATGGCCACCTCGATGCTCAGCCCCCACCTGAGGTTCGGTGAGATCAGCCCGTTTCAGGTGTGGCACGAAACCATGTCAGAAACGGACCCTGACGCCATTAAGAACCGTGACAAATTCCATAGTGAAGTCGGCTGGCGCGAGTTCATGATCAACGTGCTCTACCAGCACCCGCGGCTGCACCTGGAGAACATTAAGAAGAACTTCGATGCCTTCCCCTGGGGAACCCCCACCCGCGAAGAGCTGACGGCGTGGCAAAAAGGTAAAACCGGGATTCCCTTAGTGGATGCGGGAATGCGGGAGCTTTGGCACACCGGCTACATGCACAATCGCGTCCGGATGGTCGTGGCGTCCTTCTTGATCAAGAACCTTCTGATTGATTGGCGCATCGGCGAGCAATGGTTCTGGGACACCCTGGTCGACGCTGATGAAGCGAATAACCCCGGAAGTTGGCAGTGGGTGGCCGGCTGTGGCACGGACGCCGCACCCTACTTCCGGGTGTTCAACCCCGTGGTGCAGGCGGAAAAGTTCGATCCTGAAGGCATCTACCGCTCCCGTTGGATCGAGGAGTGGAACATGCCGGACTACCCCGAACCGATGGTCGACTTGGCTGAAACGAGGGAGCGGGCGCTTAGTGCGTTTGAGGTAACAAAGGCCGTGCCCCACGCTGGCTAATGGCCTCGGCGGAGAAATCAAACCCGAGCGTCACGCACTCTCCCAATGAGGCACCGTCGTGAAGAGCGGTGATGACTCCTGCGCTAAACGCATCTCCCGCACCGGTCGGATCGACCATGCCGCGTGGGCCCAGTGGCTGCGCCGGGTGAAATGAGGGGGTCCCTCCCGGCTCACACCATCCCGCCCCATCGCCCGCGAGAGTCACGATAGCTCTGGGTCCGTGGCTAGCCATCTGTTGCAGTGATTCATGGGCGGGGAGTCCGGTGAGAAACTCTGCCTCATCAGCGTTACCTTTGACGACCGTCGCGTGCGAGGCAATGTCCCACCACCATTGGGCCCCGTGGTCGGCAAGAAAGCCCGCCGATGAACAATCGAGCAACACTTCGCCACCGTGATTCGCCGTTCGGTCCATCAGTGCAATCAGGTCATCGATTTTGTCCCGGTGGAAAAAGCTGTAGCCGGTCAGGTGAAGCACCTTCGGCAGCTGTTTCGAATCGAGATAAAAATCTGACACGTCCAGAGTGAGATTGGCTCCGCGATCACTCAACATGGTGCGCGTCTCACCCCTCACAATCACCACGATGGTGCCCGTCGGATGTTCGGGGTCGGGCTGGAGTTGCGCGCTGACGCCGTATCGCGCGAACTCCGCGAGATGCCGATCCATATCGCGAGCGCCAACGCGCCCATGGAAGGTCACCGGGTGTCCTCGGTAGCCAATCCAGCACGCCGTGTTGGCCGCGGAGCCCCCCGGTCTCACCGCAATATTGGCGAGGGTGTCGGTGTCTTCCCGAATGGGTCCCTGGGTGACGGCGAGCACGTCATCGATGACGTCACCGACCACAACGATTTCGGCCACTCAGCGCTCCGCCCAGGCGGCGGCGATGTCGCAGGCGACTCGAATGTTGTTGCGCACCACATCCAAGTTCACCCGCAGGCTCTCCCCCTGCGATTCACGTTGAATGAAGTCGAGCAAGAACGGTGTGACTTCTTTGCCGCGGATGCCCTCGCGCTCGGCCTGGTCAAACGCTAACTGGATGATGCGGTCGTGATCCTCGCGGTTCCACGCCTGGCCCTCTGGAACAGGGTTGGCGACCAAGATTCCGCTGCTGAGCCCCAGCTCCCAGATGCTCGCCATCAGGCCGGCGACCTCTGCGGCGGAGTCCGCTCGCCAGTCGAGACCAAACTCGCTCTTGGGAAGCCAGAACGAAGGGAAGACGTCCGTGCCATACCCCACGACAGGAACACTGAGGGTTTCGAGGCGCTCCAAAGTGGCGCCGATGTCCAAAACCGATTTCACTCCGGCTGAGACTACGGCCACCGGCGAAGAAGCCAGCACCGTGAGGTCGGCAGATTCGTCAAAGCTCTCGTTGGCTCCGCGGTGCACCCCGCCCAAGCCGCCGGTGGCGAATACGCGGATGCCCGCTTTCGCTGCGAGATACGCGGTCGACGCGACAGTGGTCGCCCCGGTTGCCTTGGAAGCGATGACGTGAGGGATATCGCGCACGCTGGCTTTGAGCGTTGCATCGTCGTTCGCAATCGCATCAAGAGCGGCATCATCAAGCCCTGCGCAGGGCACACCCTCGACAATGGCGATCGTCGCGGGGGTCACTCCGCGGTCACGACAGAGAGCCTCGAATTCTTTGGCCGCTTCAAAATTGGCGGGTCGCGGAAGACCGTGGGCGATGATCGTGGACTCGAGTGCGACGACGGGCTTCCCCGCTTCTAACGCCTGAGACACCTCGGCAGAAAGTCGAACAGATGACATGTTCCCAGCCTAATTGGGCAGGAGCTTCCCAGTTTCGGGATATACCCCCCCTGGTATAATCGGACTCGTGTCAAAAGCGAATGACGTGCGTGAAAAGCCCAGTTTTGGTGAGTCTGTCCCAGGAATCGAGACTCCTGTTTTCGATGAGCGCGCCGTCCGGGCATCGGCAGGCATTCTCTTTGTCATCGGCTTTTTCGGATGGATGACTGCCTTCTACACCGGCAACTTCCAGCCCCTACGCGGCTTCGGTGCGCTCTTCTTGCTGGAGATGGTTCTGCGTCTCACGGTGAATCACCGGTTTGCCCCCGCGATGGCACTGGGTTCACTGATTGTCCGCTGGCAGCGGCCGGAATGGGTAAGCGCGACTCAGAAACGATTTGCCTGGAGTTTGGGTCTAGGAATTGCCCTCGTGGGCTGTATGGGATTTGGCTGGCTCGGGTTCCCCGGAATCTGGATGCTGGTGCTTTGTGGCATCTGTCTTTCGCTGTTGTTTCTCGAAGCAGCCATGGGTATTTGCGTGGGGTGCGAATTACAGCGGTTGTTTTCCAAGAAAGAGCCCGAGATGTGCCCGGGCGATCGGTGCACCTACAATCCTGCGGACCGCCTCACAGCCCACAACCACTAGCCGGGATTAGAGCTGGTTTCTGATCGACCACAGCTCGGGAAACACCGGGTGGAACAGGGTGCTGCGCAAGTAGTCGACCCCGCTTGACCCACCGGTTCCTGGCTTCTTGCCGATGGTGCGATGCACCATCATGACGTGGCGATAGCGCCACTCTGCTAGACCCTCATCGATATCAACCAACGCTTCAGCAACCATTCGCGCTTCAGCGTCGGTTCGATACATCTCAATCAGCACCCCCTCAAGCCCTTCGGCTCCCTGCCAGGCGAGTGTGACGTCACGATCGAGTGCCTCTGGGGGAATCGGGTGGCTTCGGTGGGCGAAATAGTGCAACGCCGAATCCCACAGGCTCGGCCTCGCCATCGCCGCCTCAGTCCGCTCCCGGCCGCGGGAGCCGGGTTGGAGGTGTTCCGCCATTTTCATACCCGTTCCCTCGCCCGCATCTGAGCCGGCGCGATCGCGACGTCCGAGGACTGCTTCGAGCTCGCGGAACTGAGCCGACTGAAACCCGCTCGCAGAGGACAGGCGAGCACGGAAGGATTTGAACTGGATCGGTGTCATCGTCTCCAGCACATCCACCTGCGCCACACACGTCTTCATGATGGTGCGCACGCGGGTCATCAAGGCCAGACTGCGGTGGGTGTCACCCTCTTCGAGGGCGCGCTGCAGTGCTGCCATCTCGAGAAGGATTTGTTGAAACCACAGCTCATAGACCTGGTGAATGGTGATGAAGAGCAGCTCGTCGTGTTCGGGGCCATCGGAGAGTGGCTCTTGGAGACTCAGAAGCTCTTCGACTTTGAGGTAGCTCTGATAGGTGACGTGTTTGTCGTGGCTGCTCATGTGACCCGGCTTCCCTCGTCGCGAACGTGTTGATACTCCCCCGATGCCACAAGATCACGTAACCGGCGCAGCCCCTCCCACACTTCGGCGTAACTGGTGGGGAGTGGGGAAATCGCCAAGCGAATCGACGAAGGCTCGCGGTAGTCGGGAATCACTTTCGAGACCACGCGCATCGCAAGGGCAATCTGTTTTGCCTCGGGGTGGCTAATCGAGATGTGGCCTCCGCGCCACCCAGGCTCACGCGGGGTCATCAATTCAAAGCCCAGTGGAGCAAGCCACTGGTCCACCAGCTCCACCATCATGGACGTACCCGTTCGGGCCTTGTGTTCAATCTGGTCGATTCCGGCCTCGGCAATCATCTCCAGGCTCGCCTGCACCGAGCGAATACCCACAATCGCGGGGCTTGCCACTTGGAACCCTCGAATCGTGTCGATGCGCTCGAAGTTCGGCCCCATCGCAAACTGATCAGCTTGCGCGAACCAGCCCTGAATGGGCACCTGTAACTGCCCCTGCAATTCCTTGCGCACAAACAACCACGCCGGTGAGCCTGGTCCAGAGTTCAGGTACTTGTATGTGCACCCCACCGCTAAGTCGACGCCGTTGTCATCAAAGGCCAGGTCAATTGAGCCCACCGCGTGTGAGCAGTCCCAAATCACGGGGATGCCTCTGGAGCGGGCGAGATTGTTAATGGCCTTGATGTCGGGGCGAGCGCCTGAGCGGTAGTTGATGGCTTGCAACGTAATGAACGACACGTCCTCGGTGAGGTGAGGCTCAATCAGTTCCGGGGTGAGGCGCTCATATTCGGCAGCAACGCTCACCGCCCCCGGGCCACCACTACCGTCAACGTCCAACGTGACGAGGTTCATGCCCCACTGCGTCGCGATGCCCTGCATGATGTAGCGGTCGGTGGGAAAGTTTGCCGAGTCCACAATGATCGTGTTCTTACCGGGTCGAGAATCCACTAACGCTCTGGCCAATTGATAGAGATTGACAGATGTGGTGTCGGCCACCAGCGCTTGGCCAGCGCCTGAGCCCAGCACGGCGCGGGCAAGCAGATCCCCTGCCCTCTCGGCCTCGTCAATCCAGTGGCTCCACCCGCCGACCAGCTCGGCGCCCCACTCTTCGACCAGGAAGCGCTCGACTGACTCTTTCGTCGAGAGCGGCAACCGTCCCAGAGAGTTGCCATCGAGGTAACAGACCTCGGGGTCAGCAACAAAGAAACGCTGCGGAACTTCCCTTAGCGGATCACGCTCATCGAGCGAGCGGGCAAAAGCTTCACTGGTGACATCATCGGCACTCACCCGACCAGGTTAGACCTATCCGAACTTGCCGGAGACGTAATCTTCGGTGGCCTTGACTGAAGGGTTCGAGAAGATCTTGTCTGTGTCGTCAAATTCAATGAGCTTGCCGGGCTGACCGGTTCCGGCAATGTTGAAGAACGCGGTGCGGTCACTCACGCGGCTCGCCTGCTGCATGTTGTGGGTCACAATCACGATGGTGTAGTTCGCTTTGAGCTCTTCGATGAGGTCCTCGATGGCGAGCGTTGAAATCGGGTCGAGAGCCGAGCACGGCTCGTCCATCAAAATGACTTCGGGCTCCACAGCGATGGCGCGCGCAATACAGAGTCGCTGCTGCTGTCCTCCCGAGATGCCAGAGCCTGGCTTATCCAGGCGATCCTTCACTTCTTCCCAAAGGTTGGCGCCGCGAAGAGACTTTTCGACGAGGTCATCAGCATCTGACTTGGAAATGCGGTTGTTGTTGAGCTTCACACCGGCGAGGACGTTATCGCGAATCGACATCGTGGGGAAAGGGTTGGGGCGCTGAAACACCATTCCCACCTCGCGGCGAACCATGACGGGATCAACACCGGGGTCGTAGAGGTTGCTGCCATCAACCAGCACCTCGCCCTCCACGCGGGCGCCAGGAATCACTTCGTGCATGCGGTTGAGAGTGCGAATCAGGGTCGACTTGCCACACCCGGAGGGCCCAATAAACGCTGTGACAGTGCGCGGTTCCATCACCATCGAGACCCCCTCTACAGCTAGAAAGCTGCCGTAGTAGACGTTGAGGTCATTGATTTCGATGCGCTTAGACATGGTGTGATTCCTTTTATCGACTAGCGACCATACTTCGGGGCGAACACATTAGTAATCAGGCGGGCGAGGAGGTTCAGCACCATCACAATCAAGATCAGCGCCAACGCCCCTGCCCACGCGCGGTCCAAATACGCCTCAGGGACACTTCCCTGAGCAACGTAGGAGTAGTAGACAAAGTTCGGCAACGACTGCATCCGGTCGGAGAACGGGTTGAAGTTGAAGTCGTTGGTGAATCCGGCAGCAATGAGAAGCGGCGCGGTCTCCCCCATGACGCGGGCAATAGAGAGCATCACACCAGTCGTGATTCCCGCCAGGGCGGTCGGGAGGACCACTTTCACAATTGTGAGCCATTTGGGAACACCAAGTGCATAAGACGCTTCTCGCAATTCATTTGGCACAAGGCGAAGCATTTCTTCACTCGAGCGCACCACGATTGGAATCATCAGCACGGAGAGCGCCGCCGCACCAGCAATACCCACCCGCGTGCCGGGTCCCAGGATCAGCGAAAAGAGGGAGTAAGCGAAGAGTCCCGCAACGATGGAGGGAATGCCCGTCATCACATCGACAAAGAACGTAATGGAGCGAGCAAGTCGCTTACCGTCTCCATATTCCACGAGGTAGATCGACGTGAGGAGCCCGACTGGCACCGAGATGACGGCCGCGAGAAGAGTCATGATGACGGTGCCCATCATCGCGTGGGCAGCGCCACCACCAGCCCCAACGACATTCCTCATCGACAACGTGAAGAAATCCAGGTCGAAACGCGCTGCACCCAAAGTGACGACCGTATAGAGCAGTGAGAGCAGAGGAATCATGGCGACAACAAACGCCAGCGTCACCAGTAGGGTCACTGTTCGGTCTACGGCTTTTCTAGGCCCTTCGACCACGCGCGATGCGACGTATTGGATCAGGCCAAATACGATGACGGCCACAACAATCAATACGGCCAGGTTGACCGTATATTCGGGATCCGCTGGCCGGAAGAACGTGAAGAAACCCCAGGAGATGACGAGCGAGAGCAACAGAAGGATGCCCGTCATGTATCCCGGCAACTTGCCGGAGGCGTAATAGTTCGAGGTCGCGGTCACGTTCGAGATCTGAGTCATGACTAGTTCGCCCCCGAGAAGTCTTTACGCAGGTTAATTACCCAGCGGGCAATCGAGTTCACCACGAGTGTGATGGCAAAAAGAATCAAGCCAGAAGCAATCAGCACGTTGACATTCAGGCCGGATGCTTCGGGGAAACTGAGTGCGACATTGGCGGCGATTGTCGAGGGGTTGGTCGAGCTAATCAAGTTCACAGTGATGATGCCGGTTGCCGATAGAACCATGGCCACCGCGAGGGTCTCGCCGAGTGCGCGGCCCAATCCCAACATGGCCGCAGAAATAATTCCTCCGCGTCCGACGGGCAGCACCACACTGCGAATCATCTCCCATCGGGTCGCCCCCAAAGCCAGGGCGGCTTCTTCATACAGCCGAGGTGTCTGCAAAAAAACTTCCCGAGAGACGGCGGTGATGATGGGCAGAACCATGACGGCCAACACGATTGCGGCTGTCAAGATTGTGCGCCCCGTGCCGGAGGTAGGACCAGCAAAGAGCGGGATAAAGCCGAGATTTTCTTCAAGCCACATGTATAGCGGCCGAATGCCAGGGGCAAGAATGACCCCACCCCACAGCCCATACACCACGGAGGGAACCGCAGCCAACAGATCAACGGCGTATCCCAAACCCACCGCGATTTTTCGCGGTGCGTAGTGGGAGATGAACAGGGCAATTCCGATGGAAATCGGAAACGCCATCAGAAGAGCAAGTGCCGCGGCCCACAACGTTCCAAACACTAAAGGGGTGACGTAGACAATAAAAGACTGTTCTTCGAGGATGGAGATTTCCTCGGGAGGCGTGGTGAGCGCCGGAAAACCCTCGATGAGAAGGAAGGCGGAGACAGCCGCCAAAGTGGCCAAAATGAGGATTCCCGCACCGCGGGACGATCCGGCAAAGATGCGGTCAGCTGGCCGCTGACGAGCCTTGGGAGCCCCGGGCAACGATTCAGCTGACTGAGCCATCGGCGCTCTCTTTCTTCACTCGAGCGAGGCTAACGAAAAACCTTGGGAAAAGGTAGGCCCGGAGTGTCGACTCCGGGCCTCCTTTCCTCAAGGAACTACTTGATGGTGGAGAGGACGGCCTCAGCCTTGGCGCGGGTGTCGTCCGAGATAGGCGCATTCCCTGCGTTGGCAGCGGATGCGGCCTGTCCTTCTTCACTGATCACATAGCTCATGTAGCCCTGAACCAGCGGCACAACCGAGTCGTCCACGTAGTCGTTGCAACCGATGAGGTAGCTCACGAGAACGATCGGGTAGGTGTCTGCAGCGGTGGTGTCACGAGCCAGGGAGATCGCCAGGTCGTTGGCATTGCGCTCACCCTCCGAGTCGGCGGGGGAAGCGTCCACGATGGCCGCAGCGGCTTCTGCGCTGTAGGGGACGTATTCGTCACCAACCTTCACGGCAACGGTTCCGAGCGAACCAGCGCGCGATGCGTCAGCGTATCCGATGGTGCCCACACCGTTGGTGACGGCGTCAACCACACCAGAGGTTTGGGCTGCACCCTCACCACCCCACTCGGCCGGCCATGCTTCGAAGGAACCAGCGTTTTCACCGTTGAGCAACCAGGTGTTTGGGGCAGCCTTCGCGACATAGTCGGTGAAGTTCGCGGTGGTTCCCGAATCATCAGAGCGGTGCACCGGAGTAATGGTCAGGTCAGGAAGGTCGACACCCTCGTTCTGAGAGGCAATGGCCGGGTCTGACCAATTGGTGATCTGACCGGTGAAGATGCCAGCGATGATGTCAGCGTCGAGGTTGAGCGAACTCACGCCATCGAGGTTGAAGATAACGGCAATCGGCGAGATGTACGCAGGAATCTCGAAGATTCCGGTTCCGGGCTCGCAGGAGCCGAAGTTGTCTTCGGCGATTTCCTCAACCTTGAAGGCGCGGTCTGAACCGGCAAACGACGAAGCGCCGTTCTGGAACGTCTCGCGACCTCCACCGGAACCGATCGGGTCGTAGGTGACGGTGACATCGGGGTTTGCCGTCTGGAAACCGGCAACCCATGCCTCCTGAGCAGAGCCCTGAGACGATGCTCCAGCTCCGACGAGAGTTCCCGCGAGGCCCGAACCCGACTCAGCGGCCGAGTCTGACGCGCCGGCGCAGCCGACGAGGGTGAAAGATGCGGCGACCGCAATGGCCACTCCGACCATGTTCTTGCGAATCATCATTTTTGCTATGTCCATCCTTAGTTGGTTGGGAATATCAGAAACGAGCTCATGCGAACTCACGTTCCTAGTGTCGAAGCCGATGGTGACAGGAAGCAGGATGGTGGGTAAACACTTGGTGAACAACGGCGGGATCGGTGCAGATTCTGGGCAATCGCCTAGCATGGTGCAATGCGTATTTTGGTGACCGGCGGAGCCGGATTCCTTGGCTCGCACCTTTCTGACCGGCTTCTGTCCGAAGGTCACGAGGTCATTGCTGTTGACAACTTCTTCACCGGTAATAAGCGCAACGTGTGGCATCTGAGCGATAACAAGAATTTCGAGTTGATTCGCCACGATGTGACGTTCCCGCTGTATCTCGAGGTCGATGCAATCTACAACCTCGCGTCCCCGGCCTCTCCCATTCACTACCAGCGCGACCCGGTGCAAACCACGAAGACGAGTGTGTTGGGCGCGATCAACATGCTGGGGCTGGCTAAAAGACTGGGTGTCAAGATTTTCCAGGCCTCAACCTCCGAGGTCTACGGCGACCCCGAAGTGCACCCTCAGCCCGAGTCGTATTGGGGGCGGGTCAACCCCATTGGGCCGCGTGCGTGTTACGACGAGGGCAAGCGGGCCGCTGAAACCCTCTTCTTCGACTATCACCGTCAGCACGGCATGCCGATTCGGGTCGCGCGCATCTTTAACACCTATGGTCCAAGGATGGCCCCGGACGACGGTCGCGTGGTGAGCAACTTTGTTCTCCAAGCACTGCGTGGCGAACCACTCACGATCTATGGCGACGGTTCTCAGACCCGCTCCTTCTGTTACGTCTCTGACTTAGTTGACGGTTTCGTGCGCCTGATGGATAACGACAAGGACCTTGTTGGCCCGGTGAACCTCGGTAACCCCGGGGAGTTCACGATGAAGGAACTCGCGGATGCCGTGATCGACGTCACAGGGAGCAAATCGACGATCGAGCACAAGCCCCTTCCTCAGGATGACCCCAAGCAGCGCCAGCCAGACATTTCACTGGCGAAGAAGGAGCTGGGCTGGGAGCCCACTATTCAGCTTCGTGAGGGCCTTGAGAAAACCGTCGAGTATTTTCGCGGCGTTTTAGCCAGCTAACGCCTGCTCGAAATCAGCAATGAGATCGGCGGGGTCCTCGAGCCCCACCGAAATACGCAGTATCGCGTCGCCGGGTTTTCCTGACTGTTCGACAGGGCGATGGGTGAGCGCGGCAGGGTGTTGAATCAGCGTGTCGACACTTCCCAGCGACACCGCGTGAATAACGAGCTGGAGCCGCTCACAGAGCCTCTTCGCCGCGTCGTAGCCGCCGGCCATTTCAATCGAGACCATCGCCCCCGCGCCCGACGCTTGGCGGCCAATGATTCCGTGCGGGTCCGCACCAGGCAGGCCGGGATACATTACGCGGGCAATTTCTGATCGGGAAGTGAACCAGGTGGCGAGCGCGTGGGCGTTCGCTTGCTGCGCCTCCATCCGAACGCCAAGAGTCGGCAGGCCACGCAGCAGAAGATAAGCGGAGAACGGGTCGAGGATTCCTCCGGTGATTGCCCGCACAGGCCGAAGCCGGTGCGCTTCCTCGCTCGAGGTCACCACGAGCCCTCCCATCACGTCGCCGTGACCCCCCATGTATTTGGTGGCGGAGTGAACGGAGAATGTGGCCCCGTGTGCGAGAGGGCGTTGCAGGTAGGGGGTGGCAAACGTGTTGTCGACCATCACCGGCACGTCGCCGGCTTTGTCCGCGACCGCTTGAATGTCAATGAGCTCCAAGGTGGGGTTGCCGGGGGATTCGATGACGACAAGGCCGGTGCGATCGGTAATGGCATTTGCGACCTCGTCGACTCCGACGTAACTCACCTCGTTACCCAACACCCCCGCGTTCAAGATGTGATCGGTGCCGCCATAGAGCGGGCGCACCCCCACGACGTGCGGTTTTCCGAGGTGCACTCGAGAGAGGAATACCGCCGAAATGGCGGCCATACCCGTGGCAAAAGCCACCGCTTCAACCGACTCCGAATCGACCCATTCGTCGATCGATTCCAAAGCCGCCACCGCGGACTCCAACCTCGCGGTGGTGGGGTTCCACAATCGCCGATAGACGGTGGAATCACCGGGAGCGAAGGCGTCACCGCCGGCCATTTTTTCGTAGGAGTCTCCGCCGGTCTCAATATCGGCGAGTGGTGCCGTAGTGGAGAGGTCAATGGGGATCGCGTGGACACCTTGCTCGGTAAGTCCCTCGTGTCCTGCGTGGGTGGCGACAGTGTTGAAGTGCTGCGACTGCTCTGTCATAGTGCCAGCGTAGACCTCCGCAAGCTACCCCGGAGGCCCGCGAAACTCCGCGCCTTTTGCGGCATCGTTCGGGCGTAGGCTCGCACTATGACGAGTTCTGGAAATCGCACCGCGATCCTCACCATCTTGGGTTCCGCCGTCGTGGCGTGGTCATTGTTTATGGTCGGGCTTTACACCGATTTGTTCGTGACTCGGGAATACAACGAGGCTGGTGACTGGATTGGTCAAACTCCGGCAGTGTCACCATCGACCTACATTTTCTTTGCCGCCATTTCGGTTTTTGCGCTGGCGTCTGTTTTTGCCCAGCGCCGGGCGATTACCGCGCGAGTTGCCCGAGGCGTCGAGGACCGCGCCTCTCGCGCGGCTCATCGTTTTGCGACGCTGAGCATCATCATTGCCTTAGCGATCGCGGGAATCTTGGGAATCTCAGTGTTCCTGGAAGGGTTCAGCGGAAATCGCGAGGTGATGCAACCGCTTTCCACCCGAACTTTAGACACCTACTTGCCCATCGTGCTTTACACGGCGCTGCTTGTCGCAGTGCTTCTCACCGCGTTTGTGTTTCGATCTGACACTCTCCCGAAGTCCAGTGATCGGGTGCCCGATGATGCGATTGACCACGATGAGCCAGCCGGGTCAGGTTCGCAAAAAGATTTGGGAACGGCGTATGCCGTCCCCATCGTGCTCACCGCGGTGGCACTCATTTTTGGATTGATTGTTTACGACGTCACCGGCACTAGCCTCGACGTCTGGATTTGGGTGATTATCCAACTCGTGATTGCCGCCGGAATTATTGTCGGCACAGTCTTTGGTGAGCGCGCCGTCGCCCAGGGCCCAACTTCTCAAAGCTCCCGTAGCCGGGTGACCCGTGCCGCTCGTGGGCTGAACTTTGTGCTCTCGATTGTGTTTGGCGGAATCGTCACATCAATGGCTTTTGGTTACGGAGGCTCCGCCATTGACGACCTGCGCAGCTCACCCTCTCTCTTTTTCGACATCATGGCCGGGCCGGGTGCTCCGCTGCAGGATGTTGAGGTTTCCGTCAACGGCTGGGACTTGGAGGAAGGCTCGATGGTCACCATTGAGATCGAAGAGCCCTATATTTCGCTCTTGAGCGAACCCGTAACTGATCAGGACTACTTCTACGAGACGCGCCCCCTGCCGGGCAACCTAGAGCCTGGAGATTATGTCGTCAGCGCCGAGGCCACGAGCGTCGACGGCCGTGTGCTGGTGCGTGAGATCGAGTTTTCGATCAACGCTGATTCAGAGGTGTACTGGGAGTTAGATCAAATTGACTACCGCAAGATGGAGCAGGAAGAGGCTGTCATCCTGAGCGCAGACGCTTCCTGGTTTATTCGAAGTTTCCTTCCCGCGCTGGTCCTGCTCGTGATTGCGCTGTCTGGGGTGTTCTTCACCTTGACGGAGCGCAACCGCGCACCTCGAGGGCTACCGAAGCCCTAGAAGTGCTCGGCGCGCATCACTTCAACCGGAACGAGCCACGCCACACAGGCGTAGTGGGCGAAATAGTCGCGGGCTAACACCGCGAGCGCAGCCTCAGCTTTGTCGCGGCTGGTCACACACTCGATGCGCACGTTGCCGCCTTCAATATCTCCTTCGCGACCCCCTCGCACACCTGCGCCGTGGGCAATAGTCACCGTGTACCCGGTTATCCCCACGCCACCCAACTCTTCAAGTAGCCGACGTTCCAGAGCTGCTTCTGCCACCACCGTAAGTAGGTGCTTGTTCACAAGTTCCATCAGAGCACTCCTCCCAATACGCCGGCGAACCAGTAGTAAAACGGTATTCCCAGAAGAAGGTTGAAGGGAAAAGTGATTCCCAAACTGGCGGTGAGATACACCCCCGGGCTCGCCTCAGGCACTGCCAAACGCACCGCTGTAGGGGCCGCGATGTATGACGACGACGCGGTGAGCACACCGAGAAGCGTCGCGCCCCCCACGCTGAGGCCTGAGAGAAGACCACCGGTCACGCCCAATGCTCCAGCGATGAGTGGGAAAGTCAGGCCGAAGACAACCAGGCCCGCTCCGGCCTGCTTCACGTCTCTCAGCCGTCGTCCGGCCACAATGCCGAGCTCGAGCAGGAACAGAGTGAGCACGCCGGTGAACAGACCCCCAAAAAACGGCTCCACGCTCGCAAAGCCCGATGCCCCCGTCGCCACCCCAAGTGCGAGACCGCCCGCCAGCAACACAATCGAGCGGCCCGAAAGAACTTCTTTGACGGAGGCCGACCAGTCGATGGCCTCAGCGCGACCCCTCGACGCCAAGAGCAAACCGACGATGATGCCGGGAACCTCGAGCACAGCAAGAAGAGTGGTCATAAAACCTTCGACGAACTGGCCAGATGTTTCGAGGAAAACCAACGCCGCAGTGAACGTCACAAGAGAAGTAGAACCATAGTGGGCAGCAAGAGCCCCACGATTGACCGCGTCGAGCTTCGTCACCGCAGCTGAGTACCCAAAGGCCAGGACGGGAATGACAACGCCCAACACTAAGGCGACCAGAAGCGGCAGCCACACCTCGCCCAGCTGGGCTTCGCGCAGCGCCACACCGCCCTTAATGCCGATTCCCAACAGGAGATATATCGAGATGGCTTGGTAGACGGCCTCCGGCAATCGAAGATCACTCTTGATTGAAACGGCAATCAGACCCAAGGCGAAGGCCAGAACGGGGGGTGAGACTAAGTTTGCGAGCGCAACTGATACGACGTCCAACGACTCTCCTTCCCTGATGAAGAAGCTAATGGGGGTAGCTCAAAACGCGCTCTCAGGCGCTCCTTCACTCAGCGCCTCCGAGAGCAAAAGAGCCGCTCGGGTCACTGCCTCACCCATCGCTTCAAAGCGGTCACCGATACGCTCTCGAATCGCGCCGACGGCGATCGCTGCCACCGCTTGGCCACTCGCGTCGATGACTGCCGCCGCGGCATCGACGATGTCCGGGTTGAGCTCACCCACACTCACCGCATACCCTCCACGCCGCACACCTCTAACTACCCGCTTCAATCCACTCACACTGCGAATACTTCCGGGTTGTCGCCGCAGACGGCGGATCTCTGCACCTTCCACCTGCCGTGGATACTCGGCAGGCGGGTCACGAAAGACACCGTGCTCCGCCCACCACGCCTCTATTTCGGCATCAGTGAAGGTGGCAAGTATCGCCCTGCCTGATGCTGTGCGGAGTGCTGGCAGCGTCACGCCGCTCAGTGAGCCATCACGAAGGGTGTGTTGTGAGAGCTCGGTGCGAAGCGTGAGCACTCCGCCGCCGCGCAACACTGTGATGTGAGCAGACTCTTCCGACTGCGCCACGAGCTCCAACAGGAACGGCTGGGCAAGATTAGCGAGGTGTGCTTCGCGCGTTCGCAGGGCAATCGCGAACATCCGATGGCCCAGCGTGTATTTACGGGTCGATTGATCCCTGGAGATGAGCCCGGAGGCAGCCAACGTCTGGCAGACGCGGGAAATCTGCCCCTTGTCTCGCTTGGTCAACAGCGCAATGTCTTGCACCCCGTAACCACCGCACTCGAAAGCCTCGTCGGTGCCAAGGAGTTCTAAGACATCCAGGTCACGCACTAAGCCTGACGTGTGAGAAACCATGTTGAGAGGCTAACAAGTTGTTGATATATCGACAACTCAGTTCGACCTAGCCACCCGGTTGAACCTAACCTGGGCAAATCTGTGCGTAACTAGAGGAGGCATACGTAAGCATGAAACGACTAACACAAACCGCTCTTGCAGCGACTGGAGTGGCCAGCCTGATGGCACTCGCCGGTTGTTCCGCCGCAGGTGGGGGCGCCGCTGGCGACTCTGCTCTCGCGGAGTACGACCTGTCTGGCGTGTCAGTGTCAGTGGGCTCAAAGGACTTCGACGAGCAGCTGATTCTTGGCTACATGATGGTCGAAGCATTTGGAGCCGCTGGTGCCGATGTCACCGACCGCGTCAACCTCGGTGGAACCAACGTGGCCCGCGAGGCTCTGGTGTCCGGCGAAATCGACGTCTACATGGAATACAACGGAACCGGCTGGACGGTGCACCTTGGCAACGAGGACCCGAGCTTCGATTCTGAAGTTCTCACCAGCGGCGTGGCCGAGCAGGATCTTGCCAACGGAATCGTGTGGGTGGGACGTTCACCGTTTAACAACACCTACGGTTTCGCATCGAGCCCTGAGGCTACCGATGCAAACGGCGGAGCCTTCAGCCTGCAGACCATGATGGAATACGTCCAGGACAACCCTGACGCCATCGTCTGTATGGAATCAGAGTTCCCCAGCCGTCCCGACGGTCTGATTCTGACCGAGACCGCCACCGGAATCGAACTGCCGGAAGCCCAGCAGCTCATTTTGGACACCGGAATCATCTACACCGAGACCGCAAACAACAACTGCGACTTCGGTGAGGTGTTCACCACGGACGGTCGTATCCCCGCCCTGAACCTCACCTTGGTGGAGGACCCGGGCGTGAACATCCTCTATAACGTCTCCGCGACCATTCGCGAAGAGACCTACAACGAGGCTCCTGAGGCATTCGACGGAATTGTCGAGGCCATCCTTGCGCCGCTTGACAACGTGCGCATGGCCGAGCTGAACGCTCGCGTCTCTGCTGAGGGTGAAGACCCCCAGACGGTTGCTCGCGACTTCCTCGTTGAAGAAGGACTCCTTTCGGAGTAACTCATCTGAGCGTGGGGAGGGGGTAACCCCTCCCCACGTCGATGAGGGGAATCAATGGATTTTCTGCTGAGTCTGTGGGGCTACACCTCAGGTCGCTTTGACCAGGTGGGACAAGCCCTGATTGAACACATCGCCTATGTGGTGTCGGTCGTCGGACTCGCCAGCGTCTTCGCGATTGTGGTCGCGGTCGCGACTCGTCACAACGTGTTTGCTCGGGAGCTTTCCCTCGCAATTGCCTCAGTGTTCCTCACCATTCCCTCACTCGCTCTCTTCACCATCTTCATCCCGCTGGTGGGGCTGGGTTTTGCCCCCTCTTTTATTGCTCTATTTCTCTACGCGATCCTTCCGATTCTTCGAAACACGGTCACCGGTCTAGACGGTGTTGACCCCAGCGTCATGGAAGCCGCAAAAGGCATGGGGTTGACCAACAGTGAAATTCTGTTGCGCATTCAGCTTCCGCTCGCCTGGCCGGTGATTCTCGCTGGAATTCGTATTGCCGCGATGCTCACCGTCGGCATCGCCGCCATCGCCACGCTCGTCGCAGGCGGAGGACTGGGTGACTTCATCAAGAGCGGGCTTGCCCGCCTCCCCCTGCCTAATTCGCTCGAAGCCATCTGGCTGGGCACCATTTTGAGCCTGCTGCTCGCATTTGCCATCGACATGGCCCTGAAACTTGTGAAAAACGTCACCATCTCGAGAGGAATCCGATGAGCAACGACGTCTTAATCCGACTAGAAAACGTCACCAAGAAATATGGCGACAGCGACGCCGCCGCCGTGAACAATCTGACTCTGGATGTCCACCGGGGAGAAGTCCTTGTCTTGGTGGGGCCTTCGGGGTGTGGCAAGTCGACCACTCTTCGTTTGATTAACCGTTTGATTGAGCCCACTTCGGGCACGCTCTACCTCAACGGGGAAGACGTCACCAGCATGAACCCGAGCCTCTTGCGTCGCAAGATCGGCTACGTCATCCAGCAGGTGGGTCTTTTTCCCCACCGCACCATCGCGGAGAACATCGCCACAGTCCCCAAGCTTTTGGGGTGGGACAAAGACAAAATTGCTGACCGTGTCGATGAGCTACTCGACCTCATCGGTATGGACCCCGAGACCTACCGCGGTCGATACCCCAAGGAGCTCTCCGGCGGTCAGGCGCAACGCGTTGGCGTCGCGCGAGCACTCGCTGCTGACCCTGATGTGTTGTTGATGGACGAACCATTCGGTGCCATCGACCCGATCACCCGTGACCGCTTGCAAAACGAATTCCTGCGACTCCAGCAAGACTTAAAGAAAACCATCGTCTTTGTCACCCACGACATCGATGAGGCCATCAAGATGGGTAATCGCATCGCGATTCTTCGTGAACAATCCGAAATTGCGCAGCTCGATACCCCCGAGGCGATCCTCGCTGACCCGGCGGATGAATTTGTCGAGAACTTCCTCGGTTCGGGGGCGATTTTGAAGAGCCTCACGCTGATGAAAATCGCCGACACCGAACTCCACCAAGTGCCGGTGTTCAAAGCCCCGGTCATGCGCGATAAAGCCATCGAGACCTTGCAGGACTCAGAAGACAGCACCTCGATCCTTCTTGACGCCGACGACAAACCCTTGCGCTGGTTGGACCTCGCGGCCCTCAACCGCACTAGCCAGCCCATTGAGAAGAGCGGGCGTCCGATTTCCGTTGACTTGCAACCCGAAGACACCCTCCAAGATGCGCTCACTGCCATGTTGCAGTCGTCGGTGGGTCTCGCCGCGGTGACTGACCGCAAAGGCAAATACCTCGGCTGCTGCACCATCGAATCTCTCGCCAAGCTCCTCGTCGAGCAGGGAGCGGGCAAGTAAGTGACCACCGCAGCGATTACCCTCCGGCGCCAAAGGACCCCGCTCGCGGAGCGGCTTGACCTCATAGTCACCCCCGTCTTCGCGGGCCTTTTGGCACTGCTGGGGTTTGCCGTGTGGCTGTATTCCGACATCGATGCGACCACCTCGGACATCCTCTCCTACGAGAACATTTCACGGCAGCTTGTCCAAACGATTCAGCTCGGTTTTGCCTCATCACTTCTTGTGGTGATTATCGCCGTGCCCATCGGAATTCTGGTCTCCCGCCGGGGATTTCCTCGGCTCAAGACCGCGCTAGTGGATTTCTTGGGGCTCGCCCAAGCACTCCCCGCCTACGGCCTGATCGTGATCTTCTTCACCTTTATGGGCACCGGCCTCACCACCGTGGTCTACGCCTTGGCGCTCTTTAGTTTGCTGCCGGTGCTTCGGAACACCATCGTGGGACTCGAACAGGTCGACAAGTCGGTCATCGACGCGGGCCGCGGAATGGGCTACACCCGGCTACAGGTATTGCTCAATATCGAACTTCCTCTCGCCGTGCCGGTCATCATGGCCGGCATTCGCACCGCCATCGTGATCAACATCGGCATGGCAGCGCTCGCCTTCCTCGTCGGCGGTGGGGGTCTTGGGGAAACCATCAACTCCGGTTTGAAGCTCAACCGTGGTCCGGCGATTTTCATTGGCGCCGTCATGGTCGCCATCTTGGCGATGGTGTTTGACTTCTTGAGTGCCCTGGCGCAGAAGTACCTCAAGCCCAAAGGCATTTAGAGCCTTTCCCCTCTGCGTCACCCGGCGTATTCTTGAGCGACGCACACGAGGGGTTCCCATGGTGAAGATACTGAGCGCCACATCCGCGGCCGCTGTGGTGCTGACTCTCGCTGGTTGCTCCGGAACATCGCAGGCAGAAGCTGATTTGGTGGATGGCTGGAGTATCGACAACATCCAAGAAACCGGTATTCGAGGGGTATCCCCCGAGCTTGTCGACATTGACGGGGAGTTCACCCTTTTTGTCACCAGCCTTGACCCCCAGAGGGTTTGGCTCGGAGACGGCTCTGGAGGTTTTGCGCCCGCCCCACTGGAGGTGCCCCCCGGCGCCGACTTCACCGTGATTGATGAGGGTTCACAGTGGCGGATCTACTGGGCTGATTTCATCGAGATGCCGCGGGCGGGACAACCGATGTCACCTGATGCTAAGAAACAGGTCGTCTCCGCGACCACCACTGACTTCCGAAGCTTCAGCCCCGCTGCCCCTACCGGTGTGCAACAGGTCGGCGAAGGTCGCGCCTGGGGTGTTCCCGACACGGTGGTAGGCCCTGATGGCACCGTTCATATGTATTGGGTGGATGAAGTCGAGGGGGAGCGGCGAGAGGTGTTGCGGCACGCCACCTCCGCAAATGGAATCGACTTCACCGTGAGCGCTGAGCCCGTGATGTTCGGGGGCTACGTCGATCCCTTTGTCTTTCGGGCAGAGGAGGGCGACTGGCTGATGCTGCTCTCCACCACACCCCACCCTTCTGAGCTTCCGCAAAAACTTCACCTGGCTCGCTCGTCAGACGGTGTGGCATGGGAAGTTGACCCCACGCCCCTGTTGACCGACCCCGAGCGGAACTATCTCGACCCCACGGCTTACCCCACCGCCGAGGGCGAATGGCAGATCGTGTTCGCGACGTCTCCAAAAGATTCCCCGCTTGACCCCGACCTCATGATGTTGGTGAGCGGGGTATTGCGAGACACGAGTCAATGACGCCGTTTGAGAGCGAAATAGAGAGGGGTATTTCTCACCTCCAGCAGTCCTGCGAGGTAATGAAACAGCTCATTGACACTCATCGCCCACCGCAACTTCACCCTGTCACGCCCGAGAAGTACTTTGATGTGCTCGCCTGTTCCATCGTGGGCCAGCAACTATCGGTCAAAGCAGCGGACACCATCGAGGGTCGACTGCGGGAGCTGGTGGGCGAGCTCACACCACAAAATATGCTCTCTCACACCGAAGACGAGCTTCGCTCGGTCGGCCTCTCACGCTCGAAAGTGGCCTATACCCACGGCCTGGCGGAGGCCTTTGTGAGTGGGATTGTTGACCCCTACTCCTTGGAGAAAGCCGACGATTCGACGATTCGAGAGACCCTGGTTGCCCTCAAGGGAATAGGGCCGTGGACGGCGGAGATGTTTATGATTTTTGGCCTGGGGCACCTCGATGTGTGGTCACCCGGCGACCTGGGACTGCGTCGCGCCGTCGAACACTATTTCGGCGAGCTTACGCCAGAGCGTCCCGAGCGCTGGCGGCCCTATCGCTCGATTGCGGCGTGGTATCTGTGGGAGCATTCTGACACTCTCGCTGGACGAGTGGTTTCCTAATCTGGGCAAGCGCAGCCGCTGTGGTGGCGATAGCCTGGAGCCACTCGAGATGAGGAGATCACCATGGCTAAGTCAAACCGCGAGACCAACGAGAGCGAACTGCGCGAAGGCCTGGTCGAAAAGGCCCGCCTGACGGCAGAAGAAGTCGCTCGCGAGAAGGTTGAAGAGCAAGAGCGCGAAGAGCGCAAGCACCTGGGTAACCCCAACTAGGACAGGTGTATCGCGCCGGTGTGGTCATCCCGGCGCCAATTGGGCAACTGCCAGTTGAAACGAATGGCCAACACCCGAGTGAGTGAGATTGCCACCGCGGAGATTCCTACCGCCCACACGGACGCCATTCCGAGGATTCCGAGCAGCCACACCAGCCATCCGCCCGCGAAGGCAATCACTGCATAGAGCTGGTAGCTGCCGACCACCCATGGGATCTCATTGAGCAACACATCCCGCAGCAACCCGCCGACCGCAGCGGTCACTACCCCCATCAAGGTGGCGGTGAGCGGGGTGGAACCAGAATCGAGCGCGATTTGGGTGCCAGCTGCCGCAAAAAGACCTAAACCGATGGCGTCTGGCCATTGGATCGCGCGAAAGGTGGGTTCAAAGTGCCGCGAGCGCAGCACCACGGCACCGACAAGCCCCAGGCCAATGACCACCCAGACCCACTCCTCGTGAGCCACCCAAAAAAAGGGTTGCCGATCTAGCAGCACGTCTCGCAGTGTTCCCCCGCCCAAGGCCGTAACGAAGGCGACAAACACAACCCCCACCACATCGAGTCGCTTTCGCACCGCAGCGAGCACGCCCGAAAGCGCAAACGCAATGACGCCGATGCCTTCAAGAATCATCAATACACCGGTCACGGCGTCGGAGGAAAGAATCAGGTTCACCCTCATAGTGTGGCAGTCAAGCCCGGTAACGAGTGCCCGCCATTTCCTCAGGCAGAGGAAAGACGGGTCGCATCCCGGTCATAACAGCACAATCCAACAGGAGAGTCATGAGCGAAGCAGCAAAATGCCCTGTCCCCCACGGCGCGGTCACCCAAGTGGGCACGTCGAACATGGACTGGTGGCCCAACGCCCTCAACCTCGACATTCTTCACCAGTTCGATACCAAGACGAACCCTCTCGGCCCTGACTTTGACTACCGCGAGGAGCTGAAAAAACTCGACGTGGCGGCCCTGAAGAAAGACCTTCACGCCCTCATGACTGACTCTCAAGACTGGTGGCCTGCAGACTGGGGCCACTACGGCGGGTTGTTCATTCGCATGGCGTGGCACTCTGCGGGTTCCTACCGCACCGCAGACGGCCGCGGTGGTGGGGGAACCGGGACGCAGAGGTTTGCCCCATTAAATTCTTGGCCGGATAACACCAACCTGGATAAAGCCCGTCGTCTACTGTGGCCGATCAAGAAAAAGTATGGCAACAAGGTCTCGTGGGCAGATTTGATGATCCTCGCCGGCAACATCGCCTACGAATCAATGGGTCTGAAAACCTTCGGTTTTGCGTTTGGTCGCCCCGATGTGTGGCACCCCGAAAAAGACACGTACTGGGGTTCTGAGAAAGAGTGGCTTGCCCCCAGTGACGAACGCTACGAAAGCGTCGAAAACCCGGCGACTATGGAAAACCCGCTCGCTGCTGTGCAGATGGGTTTGATTTATGTGAACCCTGAGGGTGTCAACGGTAACCCCGACCCCTTAGCTACCGCGGGGCAGATTCGTGAAACCTTCGCCCGCATGGCCATGAACGACGAAGAAACTGTCGCCCTCACGGCCGGGGGTCACACGGTGGGAAAAACCCACGGAAACGGCCGTGCCGAAAACTTAGGGCCAGAACCCGAAGCGGCCGACATTTCTGAACAGGGCTTGGGGTGGAACAGCCACACGACCCGCGGTATTGGTCGCGACACTGTCACGAGCGGTATTGAGGGCGCGTGGACGACCGAGCCCACCAAGTGGGACAACGGGTATTTCTACCTCCTCTTCACCTACGACTGGGAGCTCAAGAAGTCTCCTGCCGGCGCGTGGCAGTGGGAACCGGTCGGCATCAAAGAGGAAGACAAGCCTGTCGATGTTGAGGACTCATCGATTCGACACAACCCGATCATGACCGATGCCGATATGGCAATGATCAAAGACCCGATCTATCGTGAGATTTCGGAGCGCTTCTACCGCGACCCCGACTACTTCTCCGAGGTCTTCGCTCGGGCGTGGTTCAAACTCACCCACCGAGACATGGGCCCCAAGACTCGATGCATCGGACCCGATGTCCCCGAAGAGGACTTGATCTGGCAGGACCCCGTTCCTGCGGGCAAGTATGACTACGACGTTGACGCGGTCAAAGCAAAGATTGCGGCTTCGGGATTGGCCGTCTCAGACATGGTGGCGACTGCCTGGGATTCTGCCCGCACGTTCCGTGGTTCGGATATGCGGGGTGGAGCAAACGGTGCGCGCATCCGCCTTGAACCCCAGCGCAGCTGGGTCGGTAACGAACCAGAGCGCCTGGTCCGGGTACTTGACGTGCTCGAGCCCATTGCCGAAGAGTTCGGCGTCTCTGTCGCTGACGTGATTGTTCTCGCTGGCAACGTGGGTGTTGAGATGGCCCTCAAGGCGGGTGGGTTCGACTTGGACGTGCCCTTCAGCCCCGGTCGTGGCGACGCGAGCGCCGAATGGACCGATGGGGAATCCTTCGCCCCACTGGAGCCTCTCCACGATGGCTTCCGTAACTGGCTCAAAGACGACTACGTCGTCAGCGCAGAAGAGATGCTGTTGGACCGCGCACAACTGATGGGTCTCACGGCACCCGAGATGACTGCGCTCATCGGCGGGATGCGGATGTTGGGAGCAAACCACAGTGGGAGTGAGCACGGAGTGTTCACGGATACGCCCGGTGTGCTCTCCAACGACTTCTTCGTAAACCTCACTGACATGGGAAATGTGTGGGAGCCCACGGGAGACAACAGCTACAACATTCGCAGTCGTCGCGATGGAAAAGTGAAGTGGACCGCGACTCGAGTGGACCTCGTGTTTGGCTCCAACTCGATTCTTCGTGCTTACGCCGAGGTTTACGCCCAAGATGACAACAAAGAGAAGTTTGCGCGCGACTTCGTTGCCGCGTGGACGAAGGTGATGCACGCCGACCGGTTCGATCTTGTCGCGTAGTTATTGATTCACACCAACGGCGGGGAACACCCCGCCGTTGGTCTATTTGATGGACTTTTTCGCGACGTTCTGGGCGATTTCGTCGAGCCGAATACGAATCATGTCCCACAACAGCGGCTTGTCAATGTCGTACTCCAGTGGAAGTCGAATGGTGTATTTCAAGACGTCATAGTCGCTCAGTCGATCCGACAATTCATCCAACACTGCCCGGGTGAAGGGGTTGATGGTGAGGTGGTTTGTAGAGCAGGAGAGACCAAAGACATAGTCGTGTTCATTGCGCAGCATGGGCTGGTTCCACGCGACCACGAGCTCGAGCTCGGGATATCTCTCGTTGATTGCTCGAAAGATGGCCTGGGCGAGGTTTCGCTGAGCCGGGGTGAGTTTCGAAAAATAGTCATCTGGCGAAGCATGACGCTTTGATGTGGTGGATCCTCGGAAGAACATCACCACAGCGTTGGCGTGAGCCTGGCTAAAGCCGTGTTCATTTCTCAAGAACGCAATTTGGTCAGAATACTTGTCACTATCGAGCATTCCGAGCTGGTCAAACCAGTGCTCAATAGGCTTCCCATGTTTTGCTTCGATTTTGGGAAAATATTCGCTGCGATCTCCTGATTGCGCCATAGTCGACAGGCTAAGCCCTTCTTACTTTCTCGGTGGCCTGGCAAGCTAGTGCCATGGCATCGTCGCGGAGCTCATGGTCCATCGAATCCACCTGGTCCATTGCCTCGTACCGCTCGAGCTTTTCCATCGGCTCTATCGGTTCAAGTTTTTCGATTGGCTCCATTGGCTCATTTGGCAGCATCTTCTCGATTGGCTCATTCCTCAGCGCCTTCAGTGTTCTCAGCGGCCTGAGTTTCCTCGCCCTCATGTCATGGCGCGTGTGCAAAGCCGTGATGAGCGCACCCAAGAGGAGATGACCTAGTAGGTCATTGCCGAATCGCAGTCAAAGCAACGCAGATCGGGCTTTCCGGGAAGCTGCTCCGAATTGGGTCCACAGTAAAACCGCTCGCTGGGGCAGGCAGGACACGTCACCCCCGCGGCCATAAATCCCGGCAGTTCTCTTCCACATTTAGGGCACGACTTGCCCTGGGCGTCAGTGATGTCGCATGAGGAGGGGTATCCCGGGCAGGTCTGGGACCAGTACCGCCGGCTGTAGGCATCACGGGAATCGATTCGCTCTGGTGTCGCTGTCATACTCGCAGGCTACTCCCCATCCATGTCCCCTCGGAGAGCAGACCCGACATCCGAATGGGGGGATCTCTGAGCGGCGTAGAGCTCCCGCCCGAGCCCATCAGCCCCCTGCTGATTGTTGTTAGGGTTTTGGAGAACCAAAGAAGGGGTCTGATGGCCACGACAACTTGTATCGCCTGTGCCGAAGAGGTCAAGGTGGGCGCGAAACTCTGCAAGCACTGTGGCACAAAGCAGGATGACCCTGAGTTCACAGGAGCCATTGAAACCCAAGAAGAGGGCTCCGCAGAGACCCCATCTGATTCCCCATCTACTTCCGCAGGCGAATCCCCCGCTCGACCGTCGAAGAAAAAACTTGTCATCGGGGCCAGCATCGCCGGGGCAATTGCCCTGGCGGCAATTGTCGGTGCCATTCTGTGGAACACACAAGACAGCGTGGCGCTGGCTATGCCAGGCGTGGGAGAACAAGTGCCTCGTGTGAGCCTCACAACGGGCATGTGCCCCAATGGTGTTCCCGAGCGTCCAGTCAATGACTATGACACTCTCCCCATCGTGGATTGTGCTGACGAACACCTCGAAGAAATCTTTGCCAGCCAGGCACCTCAGGGACTCGATGGCTGGGATGAAAATGCGATTCGTGCGTTTGCGCAAGACATGTGTAATGACGCATTTGTCGAGAAAACAGGAGAGAGCGAGAGAGAGTCACCGTTCTCTATCGCCTACTACGTCCCGAGCGAAGAGGATTGGGAGTCCGGATATCGAGCAGTCTCGTGTGCTCTCTTCGACCCGAGAGGTCCCATTACCGGCGAGGCCACCACGGTGACCCCCACTCCCGAACCCAAGGTCGTCGAGGAGGTTGCCGAGGAAGAGGTAGTAGAAGAGCCCGAAGAGCAGGCTGCTCCCACAAACCCCGCGCCCTCGAACCCTGCCCCTGCCAATCCAGCCCCAGACAACAGCGCAGAAATTGACGCACTCTTGAACACGATTCAGGAATACAACGCGCAAATTGACCTACTTGCTCGCGAAAAGCAAGCGCTGATTGACGAGTACGAGAGTACCTATGGGCCATACAGCAAAGACGGAGATCTCTACTTGCCGCTCGACGGAGACGCGGGGCACGAGATTGACTTAAAGCAAAGCATCAGTGACGTCGAAAACCAGATCAGGATTTTGGAGTCTGATGTCTTGTACTACATGGGGCAACTTCAAGCACTTCAGAACGGATAGTGCCTCAATCAGCTGCCACCACGTCTAACTCGAGTTTTACTCTTTTTCAGCTGCATCAACCCAATCTTGAACATGGCCTTCCGCGATGGCCTTTCGGGCCAGGTCAACTTCCTGTGGGCTGACAAGTCCCTGCTCAATTGCTGAAGAAACATTACCCGTCGCAATAATGACGGTGGCCAGAACCACCCCTTTCGCCGTGACAAACTCTGGCAACGGATCGGGCACGGCACTCGTCGATTCTTCCTCGTCTGGCGACGTCGGAGACGCGGGAGCAGCGGGGGCATCCGGTTCAACGGTGTTCTCGGCACAGCCACTGACCGTGAGTAAGAGAAACGACAATGTGGCGAGTGCGACTACCCGGCGAGCATCAGGCCAGAGGACCGAAAGAGTCACTCTCCGCTCTTGCCGTTACCTTTGCCGGCATTTGACGAATTGCCTTTTGACTCAGACTTGCCGGGAGAGGAGTCCGACTTAGACTCTTGCCCCGGGGCTGAGCCGGAGTTCCCCGGAGACTCGGGTGCGGGTGATTCTGCCGGGGCTTCGGGTTCAGGGTTTGAGGGCTCCGCAGGAGCTACCGGGCTGGGCTCGGCGGCGTCATCTTCGGTCGAATCCGAGCTGCTCTTCTTGGCCTGCCCGGGAGCATTTGACGAGTTGCCCCGCGTGGAATTCGGGCTAGTGCCCGAAACTACCGCGTCGAGTTTCTCGACCCGTGCTGCCAATCGCTCTTCGGCGCGGGTCTTTGCCTCTCCCGTGAGTGATTCGACCTGTTGTTCAAGTTGCACAAGGCGGTCGGTCTCCAAATTAACCCATGAGGCACGGAAGCGCGAGGAGTATTCCAATTGGCACTCTCCATCAGTCGACCGACATTCATCAAAAAGTTGCGCCACAGTTGAAAAAGCAGAGCGAAGAACATCAGCTTCCTCTTCCCAAGCTTGTTCCTGTTCCCCTTGGTTAGCTTCGAGCGCTCCTACCAGAGTGGCGTCGCTCTCCCCCGCATCCAGGACACTTTCCGCAGTCTCCACCACTTCAGTGGCAAGAACATCGGCCTCGAAAGCATCAACGAGAGAAGCCTCTAACTCTGCGACGAGGGCATCATCGACCCCATCCACGCCGTACAACTCCAGCGCTTGGTTTAGGAGCACCGCAGAAATATCTTCAGGCTCAGCCGCAAAAGCCTGCGCGGGAGCAGCGGCGGCAAGCACCAGCGAGAGTGACACGCCCCACACAGCTTTTCTCATGTTTTCAGGATAGCAACCGGCTCGATAAGACGCTTGGGCTCGGACAAAATCCATAGAGAAGCTAGACTTTTGGTTGAGGCACTTGTCGTGCTTCATCACTTGATGTTTTGAGGAGTTGTCATGAAGTTTCTCGCCAAGGCACAGGCATGGTTTTTCCAGGCCAAGCAGGGTGCGTCAGCCGTGGAATATGCGATTTTGATCGGCCTTATTGCCATTGCTGTTATTGCAGGTGCCGTCTTGCTCGGACCGGCCATTACCGGTCTGTTCACGAACGTTTCCGGCCAGCTTCCCCAGTAAGTAAGTGGTCGGCTCGTTTAGCCGTTCACTGCTCTGGGTATTACGCGGGGCACGCCGCGGTGCTGTCGCCGTTGAGGCGGCCGTTGTCATTCCCATCCTCATCGTGCTCATGATGGCGGTCGTTGACTTCGGGCGCTTTTTTTTCGCCGAACTGACTGCTCGCCAAGCAGTCTCAGAAGCTTCCCGCGCTCTCGCGCTCGGTCAAACGCCAGCCTTTGCCAACGGCGTCGCCACATCCCTTTTGGATGGGATTCCCACAATGGCTGGGGACGGAATTGTGAGCTTCTCGTCAACCGAGTGCCCAGCAGACGGTCCTCTGGATGGATCAGCTGTTGCGACGGCGCAGGTGAGTTTCGCGTTTGACTGGCTCACGCCGCTGGGATTATTGGCGCAGGGAGACCAAGTCGCCGTTCTTCCTGCGGCAGTGTCGCAATCGTCACAGTCAGTGTGTCGCTCTTGACGACGGGCACTCGTCGCGGGGCGGCAGGGGTTATCCTGGGCGCCATTTTGGGCTCGGGGCTTTTCATCGCACTACTGGGAATCGTCGTCGACGCGGGAGTGATGTTTGTCGACCGTCAAGCACAAACCCTGGCAGCCGAGAACACCCTCTCAACGGTTGCAAGCAATGTGGGTCTGATCCGACTCAGTGCGAGACGCCCGGGGGCATCCTGGCGGTCGCCCAAGCAGCCGTGCCTGCTGGTTCCCGTCTGGTTGAACTGTGTGGCCCAGTCGCTGGGGGAAATGTGGGGCCAGTGTCATGCCAAAACCTCTCGCTACCGCTCGACTGCCAGCCCCCCAGTGCTCTCTACGCCAACTCGTTCTTGCGAGTAAGAGTGGAAGCAACTGATTCATCGACACGAACCGGAATCCTGGATGCCCTCAGTTTTGCGGCTAGCCCCGACGGACCAAGCGGCTGCGCCCAAGCCGCCTTTGTCGCTCCAAATGGAGCACGCGTGCCAAGCCCCATGCCACTCGCGCTTCCCGCTTGTTTCAGCACCGATCCGGGAAATGAGCAAGTGTTGGTGTCCATCGACCCGTCCCTTGAGGGCGGCTCGAGCGGTGGAGTCTCCTGCACAGTCGACACACTCGACGGGCCGGTAACTGAGCGGTCCATCAGCGGATTCACCTTGGTGTCGCTCAAAGAACCGTCACTCTCCACATACTGTGTCGGCGATGAACTCGTTGCTGTCCCGGTAGGAATCTGGGTTTCTCGGGAACCCAACGAACGCACCGATTTGTGTGGCTCAGCGATGAGCCTGGCAAAGGCCAGCGCCTTGATTGGGACCACACAGTACTTCCCGGTCGTTGGACCTCCCACATCGACAGGTGTGGGGAACTATGACTTCGAGATTCGCACTTTCCGTGCGTTCACCATCACGGGCTTCAAGCTGAAGGTAGGAAGCGCGGGCGGCAAATCAACCGCTTTTTGGGAGTCAAACGGGTGTGAAGGTAACTCGTTCTGCGTCAGCGGATTTTTCGAGGAAGGGACCACTGACCTGCTCTTTCCTATCGATGAGACAACTGTCGGTGAAATTCCCGACCTCGACCTCGCCGTCACCGTAGAGTTTTACTAGTCAAGGAGAAAAAATGTCGAGTCTTGTGCGAACCATCATCGCCCTCATCGTGGGTTTGGGCCTAGCGTTCGGCGCTTACTTTCTCGGTGTTGCCTCCGTGGAGCGAAGCCAGCAGGAGATACCGACCGAAACGGTCTATGTCTTTAGCCAGGCCGTAGATAGTGGAGTGAGGTTTTCTGACCTTGTTGACCAGGGCGCGCTGACCCTCGCTACCTTCCCCGTTTCGGCTCTACCGGGTGATGCTGTAGCGCCTGGCGAAGAGCCAGACGGTGACTTCGTTCTCTCGGTCTCTCAGCAGGCCGGGCAAATCCTGACATCCCTGACATTTGTTGCCGAAGACATTCTTGTCGAACAAACCGGCGTGCTTCCCTCCGACTTCCTGGTCTCTGTCGCCCTCACAGTCGACCAGACGGTGGCTGGTTTGCTGAAACCCGGTGATCGCGTCGCGGTCTATGCGACGGGTTCCATTCCCGGCGAAACCACTCCAATCGACTCGACACGAACAGTGATTCCGGAAGCCAGGGTGGTGTTAGTCGGCCAAGCCAGCCAGGCTGACCAGGATGCCTCGGTCATTTATGTGACCTTGGCGCTTGACGCCGTCCAAGCTCAGGAGCTCGTCCACTATGTCAACACTGCGAATGTGCACCTCGGGTTGATTGGCTCTCAGGCCTCGGGCCGAGACCTCGCGCCGATAGTCGGTTTTGGCGGTAACGGCTAATGATTATTTCCTTCACCCGGGACCAGAAGATTGCCTCTCGAATTGCCGACCTACTTTCCTCTGTCGTCTCGGTATCTGAAACAGTGCCCCAGGTTATCCGCGAGGCCGAGCGCAGTAGCGGAGTATCGACAGTTGTGGTCGGAGAAGATGTTGCCATTGCCGAAGCGACTGATTTGGCCGGCGAGCTCAGGGCCACTGATCCCACTATTGCGATTATTCTGCTTCGCACACGCGTAGATTTGGGCGCCACAACCGACGCGATGCGAGCAGGAATTAGGTCTGTTCTGAGCTCCTCCGACATTCAGGGGCTCATTGAGCAGGTTGCACAGCAAGAACAAGTCGCCCAAGCCATTCGCGCAAAAATCGAAGGGCGCTCACTCGAAGGAAAGCGTGGCACCGTCGTGCTCGTGTACTCCGCTAAAGGCGGTGTGGGCAAGACCACGACGTCACTGAATTTGGCCGCGTGCCTCACGCACAAGTCAGAAGACACGGCGGTGGTTTTGGACCTCGACCTGCAATTCGGCGACGTTGGGGTCGCCACCGGGCTAGCCGATGAAACTCGCTCCATCGCCGACCTGGGAAGTGACCCCGCCGCCATCAGTCAGGCAGTAATCGAGAAGTCCATTTGCCAGGTAGAAAACGGCTTTGATGTTTTACTGGCACCCGCCACCCCCGCGGAGGCCGAAAAAGTCAACGCCGACATTGTTTCTCGCACCATTGAACAACTCGTAGCCCTCTACGACTGGGTGGTCGTCGACTCGCCACCCGCATTTACCGACGAAATCTTGGCGGCTTTTGACCATGCTGACGTCCAGGTCATGGTCTCAACCCCTGACCTCCCCTCGGTGAAAAATCTGTCTGTTGCCACGACTACCCTCAAACGCATTGGGCTGGACAAGACGGCCCGCTGTGTGGTCATCAACCGCTTCGATTCGCGAGCGGGGATGGACCGCTCTGAACTCACCGGTGCGGCCGCCACAATTGCGGAAACCAAGAACGTCATCGTTCTTCCCGATCAACCACTTGTTCTCAAGAGCTCCAGCCTCGGCTACGTCGCGGCGTTGGGCCCTAAAGGAGACAAGGTGCGCAAGATGTATCGCGAACTGGTCCAGTTTGTGAGCAAAGTTTCGCCAGTCGAGGCGGCACGCTGATGTCGTTGAGCAAGAGGCTTGGCGAGGAGACTGGCGAGAAAAAACTCTATTCCAGTGGCGACAAGTTAGGTCGCGTAGCCGCCTCTCCGCTGACAAATGCCGAAGATCGCCAAGTCATTCTCTCCTTACGCGATGCGGTCGTGACAGAACTCATTCGTGACCTCGGTCGTGACGTGGCCGACGGTGGCGAGCTCAGCCAGCTAGACCCTTCGCAGGTAGTGGGCACGGCGACGAAGCACGTCGACCAATACCCGGGCGAACTTCCTCTCACCCGTGGGCAGGTCATTCAGCTCACGGTCGACGAAATTCTCGGAAACGGGCCTATTGAGCCACTCCTGCAGGACCCCTCCATTACCGAAGTCATGGTGAACCGATTTGATGAAGTATTTGTTGAACGTGGGGGTCGGATTGACGTCACAGACGTCAGGTTCAACAATGAGGCACACTTGCGCGGCACCATCGAACGCATCGTCGCTCGCGTAGGAAGGCGCATCGACGAATCGAGTCCGCTCGTCGATGCCCGCCTTCCCGATGGAAGCCGAGTCAACGCAGTCATTCCCCCAATCGCCCTCAATGGCAGCTCTCTCACGATTAGAAAGTTCGCCATTGATCGAATGACCCTTCACGACCTCCTGGACACGGGAACGCTGACCGAAGAGTCCGCTGATTACCTCTCCGCGTTAATTCGAGGCAAAGCGAACATCATCATCAGCGGTGGTACCGGATCGGGTAAAACCACCACGCTCAACGTGCTCTCGAGTTTGATTCCAGAAGATCAGCGAATCGTCACCATTGAAGACTCGGCAGAGCTCCAAATCAACAAGCCCCACGTGGTTCGCCTCGAATCGAGGCCAGCAAACGTCGAGGGCCGAGGAGTGGTGACCATTCGTGATCTCGTGAAGAACTCCCTTCGTATGAGGCCCGACCGAATCATCGTCGGAGAGGTGCGAGATGGCACAGCGTTCGACATGCTCCAGGCGATGAACACCGGCCACGAGGGGTCGCTGACGACCGTTCACGCAAACTCTCCCTCAGATGCGCTTCTTCGTCTCGAATCAATGTCGTTGATGGCAGGGTTAGAGCTTCCCATCCATGTGATTCGACAGCAGATGTCGAGCGCACTCGACGTGATCGTCCAGCAGACCCGACTTATTGACGGCCGGCGACGCATTACCGCAATTTCGGAAGTGGAGACCGGTGAGAACGGCGAACCGGTTGTGACTCCGATCTTCAGTTTCCATTTCCCCTCCCCCGACGACGACCCAGTGTCAGAAGGCCTACACCCCACGGGACACCCCTCCACGCTGGAAGAGAAGCTAGGCGCCAACGGCGTTGCTCTACCCGAATCACTGACCCGTTCGTCGTGAGCATTCCTCTACTCACTCTTCTCGTCATTGACGGGTTAATCATTGCGGCGCTAATTGCGTTTCTTCCCTCCCGCAATAAGCCTCTCGAACGGCTTGTTCGATTGACTCTCACACCTGGCAACAAAGCCTCGTCAGCAGCGGAAAATAGTGCGAAGCCTTCCCTCGTGCGCCTAATCAGCGAGGCCCTCTATTGGTCCAAGGGGCTCACACCTCCCCCACCAGTTGCTCTGCTCTCTCTCCTGGCTCTGCCAGCCATCGCCGGATTATTGATGATTGTCTTCGGAGGTGGACTCACTCGGGCCTTGGGTGCGATTGTGCTTCTGCTCGGTCCAGCACTCATCTACCTCGACTCATCGAGACGGGCGGCCAGTCGAAAAAAGCAGTTTCAGGAATCGCTTCCCCAATTTCTCCTGACAGTGTCGAGCGCTATGGCGGCTGGTCTTACCCTCGAACAAGCACTCACCGAACTTTCCTCGGGAAAGACAACTGTGGTGGAAGAAGAGTTCCATCGGGCCACTCAGGGTCTTGCGCTGGGAGAAACACTCGAGTCATCGCTAGCGGATATGGCTCAGAGGCTCTCCAGTCCCGATGTCGAGACAATGCAGAAGGCCACGGCAATCGGACGGCAAACGGGAAGTTCACTCACGCCCATTTTGGAAGCAGTTGCCGAATCAGCGTTGGAGCGCTCGCAGGTGAAGCGCGAGATTGGCGCATTGACCGCTGAGGGAATGATGTCCGCCTATGTGGTGATTGCACTGCCCTTTATTGTGTTTATTTTTCTTCTGCTCTCCCAGCCCGGCTACATTTCAGTGCTCTGGTCGCGACCGGAAGGCATCGCCATGGGGATTGGGGCTCTCGCCTTGATTGCAGCCGGATGGGTCTGGCTTCGTAGCCTCATCACGAAAGAGACATCTGGGCTATGAATCCGGTGGAGATCTTTGCTGTGGGCACTGGGGGGCTCGCAATATCCCTGGCGCTCTATATTGCTCTGTCTTTCCGCGCCCAGTCATCGAGGGAAGCAATTGGTCGACTTATCGACCTCAGCGGTCAATCGGATGGCAGCAAAAAATCGTCGCTCAGCGCAGCCCTTACTAACCTGACCTTCCTCGAACTGCTGGTGGTGTCCTCTCAGCGCGACATTATGAGAAAGAAACTGTGGCGACTGGGCTATTTTTCACCCCTCCGCCTGCGAGCCTTCGGGCTGACAAAACTTGCGCTGGGAATTGTTCTCGGGCTCCTCGGAACAGCACTCGGCAGCTCCCAGCCCGCCGCTGCTCTCCTTCTGGGCCTGGCTTTTTTCGCTCTTGGCGCTTACCTGCCTGACATGCTGGTGGACCGGCGCCTTCAGGCGACCGAAGAGCAAATTGCCAAAACCCTTCCCGCGACGATTGACCTCATCAACATTTGTATTCGCTCGGGGATGACTCTTGAGAGGGCTATCACTCGAGTCGGTGAGGAAGCAATCGGGCCGATTGGTATTGACCTCGACATCATCTCTGAGCGCACTCAGCTGGGCGACTCCATTGAGGACGCGGTAAAGACGCTCTCCGCGTCTCAGGAAATCTCCGTTGCGACATCCGGCTTTCTCAGCACCATCGCCCGGGCAACTCGCCTGGGTGTTCCCCTTGGTCAAGTAATCCAGCAAACGGCCGATGACATGCGCAAGCGACAAATTGACGCGATTAAGACCTCGGCAGCGAAGCTTCCGGTGAAAATCTTGATGCCACTGATGCTCTTGTTGCTTCCGGCCGTATTACTCGTGGTCTTAGGCCCCGCGGTGCTGAGCCTGGTGGACGGGCTTTCGTCCCTCTAATGAGCGCTAGCCAGCTCGTCGAGCTCCTGTGCATTCTTATCTTTTCCGTGATGGCCATCCGCATCTCGTTCTACGACACAAAGCACCAACTCGTGCGCAACAGCGATCTTTCCGTCGGGCTTGGCCTCGTGGGACTTCTGGTCGCAGTGCGATCACTTGTCCTGCAAGACTGGATCCCGATTCTTGGGGCAACAATCGGGACCCTGGCGTTTTTTGCGGTGTTCTGGCTCCTTAGCCGAATCGGACGAAACCAATTGGGTAGTGGGGACGTTGGTCTGGCGGTATTTCTGGGACTTTTCCTGGGAAGTTGGGGGGTGTCATCACTGATTATCGGTTGGGCGGTGCCCTTTGCTCTTGCCGCCGTACCTTCCGCTTTAGTGTGGTGGCGTTGCGGGCGAGACAGTCACATCGCTTTCGGCCCCTTTGTCCTCCTCTCCGCGCCGGTGACCCTACTGATCACCTCCCTGGGGTAGCCATCGCGTGTGGCTCCGTTCCCACCTCAACCTCGACGTGCACGACGCAGCATCCCCATCAAACTCATTTTCCGTCGTCGTTGACTTTGGCATGCCCGTATCTGATTGAAGCGTGCTTGAGGCGTTTTTGTCCGACAGGTAACTTTTATTAGAAAGAAATTGGAGCATCTATGAACTTCAGCACCGCAGTCGAATCGTTTTGGTCTCACTACGCAACGTTTAGGGGGCGCTCACGTCGCTCGGAGTATTGGTTCATCCAACTCTTCCTCATCATCACCAACCTTGCTGTAGGAATCATCGACCTCATCCTTATGGATGGTGATGTCGACCGATTC
>Ga0181554_1000230_pt1 | contig 55772 bp, 55 predicted proteins | sample 011ome_16_FD_145602 | JGI IMG/M metagenome (GOLD analysis project Ga0181554, IMG submission 145602) | Coastal salt marsh microbial communities from the Groves Creek Marsh, Skidaway Island, Georgia - 011503CT metaG (spades assembly) | ecosystem: Environmental > Aquatic > Marine > Intertidal zone... | reverse complement strand
GGCGTATAGCCCAGATCGATGCAAATTGAAAGCATTGTTATTGTCGCGACCATCGCTGGTATCTTTCCCCCCTGCACAAAGTATTTCGGCAAAATGAAAGATGTTTTTCCGCGTCAAGTGCGCGACATCATACACCGAAATATAATTTTGAATTACGCAATTGATAACGCCAGACTTTTTCAAAAGCTCAGGCCAACAATAGTCACTATGATTAAATTTTTAAAAAAATGAGTACTCTGACCGTTTAGATAACAAGCACAGGTCAGATATGTTTTTGTGCAATGCAATTTTATACGCGAGGTCCCGATGCTTACTCAAGATCATATTAACACTGCAAAACAAGCCGTTTCCCATATTTCCGACCTAAACGACATCGCCGAAAAATTCTATGAACGGCTTTTCGCAAAATCACCTGAACTGCGCAAAATGTTTGGTGAGGATATGAGCGATCAAGCGAAAAAACTGGCAGCGATTTTACAAGTGGCGTTTGAAAACCTGGATCAAGTTGACAGCCTCGTGCCCACCCTAGAGGATATGGGGGCAAAACATGCAACATATGGCGTAACACCAGACCATTATGGATTAGTTGCTGCGGCTTTGATTGAAACAATTTCCAGCGACCTAGGTGACGCATTTGATGAACGCGCGGCCGAAAGCTTTAACGCCGTGTTGGGTACAGTTGCAAATGTTATGATTTCCGGATCAATGAAAGCTGCTTAGAAAAGGCATATAATTCCCAATGCAAACTGCACCGGCAATTCAGCATGAATTGGTCAGTCTACTTAATCAAAGCGGCAAGCTGCGGATGCTTTCGCACCGTGCCGTTATGATGTTGCTCTTAGAGCAATTTGACCCAAAACGCGCTGAGATACATCAACAAGAATTGGAAAAGACAATTTCCACGTTCCGTGAATTTTCGGAACCATTTATTGAACCGGACGCCGTGAAAGGCGAATTACAGGCATGCGCCATATTTTTAGAAAAAAAACAATGCTTTGATAAAAGTGCCGTTGAGTCCGTTATTTTCTTTCGAAAGACGATTGAGGCGCTTTTCAAAAAGGTTGTAACAGGACAAAAGATTGACGTCGACGAAATCGTCCCGTTTTCGCAATTTGTTGCAAGTGATTTATTGGCAGCTATAAACCACATTTTAGAAGGTATTACCGGCCAAATCGCAAAGATTTCGCAACATGAAGAGGTCGAAGCAAACCGCAAGCATGCTGTTATTTCTAGGTCTGTCGAAGAATTAGAGAAATCTGCGCGAATGGTTTATATGATCTCACTTAATGCGTCGATTGAAGCCTCGAGATTGGGGAACGATGGGGCTGGTTTCAAACAGATTGTGCGTGAGGTCCGCGAACTTAGCGATCAAATGGGAAATTCGGCATCCAAGTTAAAAGTCGAAATTTTAGATAATGCCGAGCAATAGCGCACAAACTGTGTGAACATTGCGATGGATGGCGAAGGCGAGACATTTGCGCAAAACAGTGGGGGCGTTGCCCCCACACCCCCAGAGTATTTGGACAAAATTGAAAAGCCTTACAGGCGTAGGTTGCTGAGGGTAACGAATGTGAAGCCTTGGGATTTTAGATCTGTGATGATTTTGGGAAGAGCCGCGCGCACTTGGTCACGGTGGCTGTACATTGGGTGGAGCAAGATGATGTCCCCTGCGGCGGTATTATTGACTGTGTAGTTTGCAATTTGGGCTGCGGTTGCATCCTGTCCAAGATCAGACTCGGGGGCAATTGACCACATGAAAGTGGTGCGATTGTCTGAGGATAGGACATAGGGCAGCATCAAAAGTTTACGCCCAAAGGGTGGACGGAACTGAATCGGGCCAGTGTAGCCGGCATTTCGGATCGCTTGGTCTGTTTTGATTAATTCAGTGCGGATCCAAGCAGGCGTTCGCAGCATCATGCGTTTGTGAGAATAGGAATGGTTGCCAATTTCGTGGCCGTGTTGGGCGATTTGGGCAACGGTTTGCGGATGTTCATCCACGAATTTACCAATCAGGAAAAAGGTGGCGGGGGTTTGGTGGTGGTCTAAGATTTCCAGGATTTCGCCAGTGAATTTCGCGGTTGGGCCATCATCAAAGGTCAGGGCAATGACCTTTTGGCTGCGATCGCCGTGATGAATAAGATCGCCCATGATTTGCCATGTCTGTGATCGCGACACTTCGCGCAGGCCCACTGCGCAAAGGATAAGTCCGAATAAAATCAAAAAATGCGACGCATGAATGTGACCTTGTCTAAATGCGTCAAGCATATTCGAAGATAAGCCCGCTGGATACAAAAAACCGCGTCTGTGGTGGGACGCGGTTTCGAATTCTAGATGATCGGTGCGATTAGCGGCGGATGCCCAAACGCTTGATCAGATCTGCATAACGCTGTTCTTCTTTGCCTTTTAGGTAGTCAAGCAATTTACGGCGCTGCGCAACCATTTTCAAAAGACCACGACGACCGTGGTTATCTTTCTTATGTGTTTTGAAGTGCTCTGTTAGCGTTGTGATACGTGATGTCAGGATCGCAACCTGTACCTCGGGGGAACCAGTGTCACCCTCTTTGGTTGCGAATTCTTTCATGACGCGTGCTTTTTCTTCTGCTGTGATCGACATCGGGGTCTCCTATCTGTTAAGGGTTAAGGCACAGGCCGGGATGTCGTCCAGCAAGGCCCTTGGAGGTGTGAGTCACGACGACTCGCTGTGCGTATACGCCAAGACCACGAAAAAGGAAAGTCCCCTAGGCCGATGTTGTCCGCAGTTCAATCATATCGGCGCTAAGCGGTGCTGAGCTATGCACAGTTAAGCATGCGGTATCATTAAGGATCACGCCATAGCATCCCTGTTTGTGTTTGATAATTTGGATATCTGGCAATTCCGTATACTGCGCCGATAGGACAATACGATCAACGTTTGGATCGAAATCCGTAATTTCAGCCGTGCCAGACTGTGTGGTGTGGTAAAACACATCTGATCCCGAGCCGCCCGATGCGATATAATTTTCACCCATATGCAGCTGATCATTCCCTTGGCCGCCATTCAGATAATCGGTGTCTGCGTCATCATCACCGTAAACGATATCATCGCCGGCACCGCCAAACAGGCTATCGTGCCCGATACCGCCCAGCAAGGTGTCATCGCCGTCATTTCCGTGCAAGGCGTCATTGCCATGCCCCCAAGCAACGTCAAACACACCACTGCAAACATAGTCATGTTGCACCCCTTTTAATTCACCCATCACGAATGAATCGCGAGGGCGGGGCAAAATCAATTTGTTTTGGCAAAGTGGGTTAACGATTGCTTTCGATTTCGCCGATAATTCGCACGGCCCAATCGCCCAGAATGGGGATAAATTCAATCTGCGCTAAAATCTGGACCGTCACATAGACCAAAATCGTTGCCCCCAAAACCGATCCCAGACCAAAGGCCAAACCACGCAGAAAATTCGCTCACATCATACGCCACGGGCTGGCATAGATCTGCATCAGTTTGTGTTGGTTTAGTGTTTCAATTGCTTGGGCCAGTCGGTCAGAATCAGTCATTTGAAAAATCCCATGGTTCAGGGTTTTGCGCATAGGCGATATAAAGCGGGTGTTTGGGGTGGCCATGGAGCGTTAACCCCAAGTGCAGTACTGGTTTGGGTTGCGCGGCCAACAGGCGGCGCACTGCGGCACCGCGATCCAGATGTGCCCCATGGCTGCCCCAGGCAGCAACAACATCATTGGCCCAGTCACAGGCCTGTAAAATGGCCGTATCGTTGTGGGGACCAATCGGATCCACAGCGGCCCGCATTTTTTTCGGGTCCGTATCACGCCATGCAAAAATATTGGTCACACAAAACGCCCCATACCCCAAGGTACGCGCGCGGCGTTCGCAGCGTTCGACGGTGGGATCATTTTGCACCTCGGTCGCGGTGGACGGGTTTAACATGACAAATGTCACACGTTTTACCGTTGCGTCCCAAACGCGCGTCAGGCTGTATCTGTATTTTTCGCAATCCGAATAAATGGCAACGGATGCAGCATCGTTTTTTTGGTGATGTTTTGTGATCATGCGGCCCGCCCCCTATCGTTTTCCTTTCTATAAAGGCAAATCTGTGATAGGGTAAGGGCATTATAAAATTGGATTTAATAAAATGTATTTCTTGTATGTTTTTCCCGCCTTGGCGCTGGTTTTCATTTGTGCGTGCGTTGCTATAGCGGTCATGTCTGACAGCTATGATGATCCAGACGAAAACAATTTTGACAATTCATAATCGTCTAGTTTGGCGTGCGCACAAAAACCCGCGTTGGGTGTAATTCACCTGATTTGTAAACGCCCACCGCAACAGCGTGACCATCCAGCGATGCCCAGCATTCGTCGCCATAATCCACATCACTGGCAATCACCATTCCAGGGTTGCCATTTTGCAATCTGGTGGCACCTTGGGGGGTGCAGGTGACCTCGGGCAGGTCGGCCAAGCCATCCTCAAGCGGCAATAGATGGGCGTCAATATCGGTGGTTTTAGCTTGGGCATCTAGTGTTTCGATGCTGATCCCATCTTTGGCATCAAATGGGCCAGACCAGATGCGGCGCAGCCGCAGCACATGGCCATAGCAACCCAGTGCTGCGCCCAAATCACGTGCGATAGATCGAACATAGCCACCTTTGCCACAGACCATTTCCAACACGACATGATCCGCATCAGGGCGGTCCAGCATAATCAGACTGTCCACATACAATGGCCGCGCTGCAATTTCGACGTCCTGACCATCGCGGGCCAATTTATAGGCCCGTTCGCCATTAATTTTCACGGCAGAAAACTGGGGCGGGATTTGTTCGATGTCGCCCAAAAATTGGTTCAAGGCATCCTTGATCGCGGCATCGTCGGGGCGTACATCGCTTTGGGCAATCACTTCACCTTCGGCATCATCGGTGTTTGTGGCTTGGCCCAATCGAACGGTGAATTCATAGGCCTTTAGCGCGTCGGTGATATAGGGGATGGTTTTCGTAGCCTCGCCCAAGGCCACGGCCAATACGCCTGTTGCCTCAGGATCCAGCGTACCAGCATGGCCCGCCTTATTCGCATCAAAGGCCCATTTTACCTTGTTCACAACGGCTGTGGATGTGATGCCCGCAGGTTTGTCAATAACCAGCCAACCGGAAATATCGCGACCTTTTTTCTTGCGTGCCATGATGGTGCCCCTTTGGAATTTTGGCCTGCCCTAACGAATGGGGCGGCCTTGGTCAATTCCCCATTCGCGAAAACATGCGCCCATCAATCACGATTAACCCAAGGCCGATCAACAGCATTCCGATCACATGGCTGATATGCAGCGTTTCGCCCAAAAACAAAATACCCAACAAAATGGCAGATACAGGCACCAAAAAGGTGACCATCGAAATATTCGTGGCCCCTGCGCGTTCCAACACCTTGAAATACAAAATATAGGCGCAGGCGGTGCAGATCACCGATAACACGCCCAGCGCGCCCCAGACCGTAACAGAAGGCATTGCCAAATCAAACGGACGGTCCAACACAATCGCCACGGGCCACAGCATCAGCGACGACATGGTGACCTGCCCCATAGCCACCTGAATGGGATCAATCCCAAGCCTGCGAAACCTGCGGCCAAAGACACTGGCAAACCCATAGGACACGGCCGCGCCCAAACTGAACATCTGGGCCCAAACGCTGCTGCCGATCCCATCCAAGGCATCTGTGCCGATCATCACAACCACACCAAACAGCCCAATCGCGACGCCCGCCAATCGCATCACGCTGAACCGTTCATCGGACAAAAATACACCCGCCACCAAAATGGTGAACAGGGGCGTCGTGGCATTCAGAATGGATGCCAAGCCCGATGAAATGGATGTTTGCGCATGCACAATGAACGTAAAGGGAATGGCGTTATTCAAAAACCCCATCACGGCAAAGGCCGCCCAAACAGCCGGTGTCAGCCCCCGCAATCGGCCCGTGATGGCTGCAAAACCCCATAGCGCAATCGCCGCCAAACTGACCCGCGCGGCGACCAGGGTCAGCGTGGGCAATTCCGTCAAAATCACAGCATTGAGGAAAAACGACCCACCCCAGATCAACGATAGGCTTAGCAACATCACCCAATCAAACGACGACATGCGCATTGGAATACTCCTATTGTTTAGGTGGTGTGTGCGGTATTTTTCAGGCTGTAACAACCCGATTTATGTGCAAACGGGCGCTTGCTCAGCGCCCGTTTGGTATTTTGCTAGACTGACATACAGATGTATTTCATTTCCAGATAGTCTTCCATCCCGTGATGGCTGCCTTCGCGGCCCAGACCAGATTGTTTGACCCCGCCGAATGGGGCCACTTCGGTTGAAATGATGCCTGTGTTCACACCAACGATACCGTATTCCAGAGCCTCGGCCACCTTGTACACGCGGCTTAGGTCCTTGGCATAGAAATAGCTGGCCAAACCGAAAATCGTATCATTGGCCAATTCGATGACCTCATCCACATCATCGAATTTGAACAATGGTGCCAATGGGCCAAAGGTTTCTTGGGTCGCGACCGCCATATCACGCGTCGCCCCTGTTACAATGGTTGGCGGCAAGAAATGGCCAGCACCCTGATAGGTCTCGCCTCCATGAATGACATTGGCCCCTTTGGCGGTGGCGTCTGCGATGTGCTCTTGGACTTTGGCAATCGCTTTGTCGCTGATCAACGGGCCCAAATGTGTGCCATCGGCCAGACCATCGCCCATTTTCAATTTTGCCACGGCAGCCGACAGTTTTTCGGCAAAGGCATCATAAACACCGGCCTGCACGTAAATGCGGTTGGCACAGACGCAGGTTTGGCCATTGTTGCGGAATTTGCACATAATCGCGCCTTCGACGGCGGCATCCAGATCAGCGTCATCAAACACGATAAAGGGGGCATTGCCGCCCAATTCCATCGAACATTTCATCACCTGATCGGACGCTTGACGCAGCAATGTGCGCCCCACCTCGGTTGATCCGGTAAAGGTCAGTTTGCGCACAATCGGGTTTTCGCAGAATTCCTTGCCCACCTCGGACGCGTGACTGGATGGCAGGATGGACAACACGCCCGCGGGAATGCCCGCACGTTCCGCCAAGACGCCCAGAACCAATGCAGACAGCGGTGTTTCCGTCGCAGGGCGCGCGACAAAGGCGCAGCCAGCGGCCAAGGCTGGGCCTGCCTTGCGTGTGATCATAGCATTGGGGAAATTCCATGGTGTGATGGATCCCACAACACCGATGGGCTGTTTGATCACCGTAATGCGTTTATCCGCTTGGTGACCAGGAATGGTTTCGCCATAGACGCGCTTGGCCTCTTCTGCGAAAAACTCGATGAACGACGCACCATAGGCGATTTCGCCCTTGGCCTCGGCCAATGGTTTGCCCTGCTCGGCGGTCAGGATCGTTGCCAAATCGTCCGTATTTGCCACCATCAGATCGAACCAACGGCGCAGGATCATGCTGCGTTCTTTGGCGGTGCGGGCGGCCCATTCTTTCTGGGCGATTTGTGCTTTGGCGATGGCTTGGGCGGTTTGGGCGCGGGAAAAATTGGCCACCTGCGCGATGACGTCACCGCGTGCGGGGTTTATGACATCAAACGTATCGCCGTTCTCTCCGTCGGTCCATACGCCCGCCAAATACCCTTGGGTGACCAGCAAACTTGGGTCTTTTAGCAGTGATTTCAGGTTGGTTACATCTGTTGTCATTTTAACCTCCGATAGATATGTTGTGCATAGGCAAAGCAAGTTAGAACAGGTTTGTCCAGTCCTGAAATGGGGAATGCCATGACAATTGATTTTGATGACCGATACGCCAATGCTGCCTATATCCAGAATGCAGATGCGTTTATAACCAGATGGACCAAAACCGCCACTGAATTCCGCGATGCCGCACTGGCGCGGGGGGCTGCAGAATTGGATGTGCCCTATGGCGGGTCAGACAGGCAATGCTATGACCTGTTTGAACCTGAACAACCGGCGCGCGGCACGATGATTTTCGTGCATGGCGGATATTGGCTGCGCTTTGACAAATCATTTTGGTCACATCTGGCCCAAGGCGCGTTGGATCGCGGCTGGCGGGTGGTGATGCCATCCTATGACCTGTGTCCCACTGTATCAATCGCCCAGATCACCCAACAGATTTCGCAGCTGACCCAACAGATTGCCGCACGGTTTTCCGGACCACTGTCGTTGACAGGCCATTCCGCAGGCGGACATTTGGTGGCGCGCATGGGGCAGGTCCTGCCCGCCGATATTACCGCGCGCATTGCCCATATCGTCCCCATTTCGCCCGTCGGTGATTTGCGCGAATTGATCCATACGAAAATGAACGATGATTTCGCCCTAACCCCTGATACTGCCGCATCGGAAAGCCCCCTGTTGCACCCCGCGCCATCCGTTCGTGTGACAGTGCTGGTGGGTGGTGACGAACGGCCCGTATTTTTGGAACAGGCCCGCGCCTTTGGCCCCCAATGGGGCGCACAGGTGATGATTGCCGATCAGCGGCATCATTTTGATGTGATCGACGCTTTATGTGACCCAAACAGCGATGTGACAAAGGCACTGACGCATATCGGCTAGCCGGAATAGATTTCTGTGTTCGGTCAGCTTTCCCAGAGAGTCTGTCGTCGTTGCGTAAACCTTTGTGCAGCTCTGTGGATGCACGTGGTCATGCTTTTCAACTTTTTTATGTATAGCGTTGCCCCAGTGACGGGGTCAGGATATGGCGCAGCAATGCCACTGGATGCGCCCGCAGGCTAAGGCGTAGGGATGTGTAATCATTCACAACATTTTCCCCCAATGTGGCCTGTGGCAAATTGGGCAGGGTTTCGCGGATCACCTCGCCTTCTAGGTCATAGGCAAACAGTGGCAATGCATCGGATTTCGGGATGGCATGGGTATCCCACAATGCCTGTCGTCGGTGGATCCCAAGGCTGGCAAAGGCATCTGCATTGACCAAATCCACCAAGGCAGCGGGAGCCAAACCCGCCCGCCGCCACACATCTTGGACGGATTGATACCCATTGCCGCGTGCGGCGGTGATCCATTGTGCGTCCTCTTGGTGCAGGCCCTTGATCTGGCGAAATCCCAGCCGCAGGGCCAAGCCCCCGCGCCCATCCGGTTCCAGCGTATTGTCCCAATAACTGGCATTGATACAGACAGGGCGCACCACAACCCCATGTTCGCGGGCATCGCGCACGATCTGGGCAGGGGCATAAAACCCCATCGGCTGGGAATTTAACAAAGCACAGGCAAAAATCGCAGGATGATGACATTTGATCCACGCACTGGCATAGACCAGTAGCGCAAAGCTGGCCGCATGGCTTTCGGGAAAGCCATAGGATCCGAACCCCTCGATCTGGGAAAAACAGCGTTCGGCAAAATCACGATCATAACCATTGGCCAGCATACCGCGAATAAACCGTTCCTGAAATTCGCTGACATTGCCATGTTTTTTGAACGTGGCCAGCGACCGGCGCAAACGGTCCGCTTCGTCTGGGGAAAACCCCGCGCCAATGATGGCGATCTGCATGGCTTGTTCCTGAAACAATGGCACGCCCAGCGTTTTGCCCAACACCTGCCCCAAGGCATCTGATGGGAATGTCACGGGCTCCTCTCCGTTTCGGCGACGGATATAGGGATGGACCATATCGCCCTGAATGGGACCAGGGCGGATAATGGCAACCTCGATCACCAGATCGTAAAAACATCGCGGCTTCATGCGCGGCAGAAAATTCATCTGCGCGCGGCTTTCGACTTGGAACACGCCGATGCTGTCGGCACGGCACAACATATCGTAAACGCGCGGATCCTCGGGCGGTAGGGTCGCAAGGTCGAAATCCTGACCCACATGTTGGCGCATCAAATCAAAGGATCGGCGCAGGCACGACAACATCCCCAGCGACAAAACATCCACCTTTAGGATGCCCAGCGCGTCGATGTCATCTTTGTCCCAACAAATGACGGTGCGATCCTCCATCGTGGCGTTTTCGATGGGGACCAATTCATCCAGACGGCCTTGGGTAATGATAAAACCACCCACATGCTGGCTAAGATGTCGGGGAAAACCGATGATATCATAGACCAGCTGGATCGTCAGGCGCAGATGGGGATCATCGGGGTTTAACCCAATTTCGCGCAACCGATGCGGTTCAATCCCCTTGGCACTGAAAAACCCCCACAGCTGGGATGACAATGCACTGACCGTATCGGGCGATAATCCCATGGCGATGCCCACTTCGCGAATGGCGCGTTTGCCACGATAATGGATCACTGTGGCACATAACCCTGCACGGTGACGGCCGTATTTTTCGTAAATATGCTGGATCACCTCTTCGCGGCGTTCATGTTCGAAATCAACGTCAATATCGGGGGGTTCATCGCGGGCCTCAGACACAAAGCGTTCAAACACCATCGTACCGATTTCGGGACTGACCGATGTGACACCCAGACAATAACAGACCACCGAATTTGCCGCCGATCCCCGCCCCTGACACAGGATACCACGATCCCGAGCGAATGCCACAATATCACGCACGGTCAGAAAATACGGCTCATACCCCAGTTTGGAAATCAAGCTCAGTTCATGTTCCAACATACCCCGCACCCGATCCCGTGCCCCCGTGGGATAGCGCCATGCCAACCCATCATAGGCCAGCCGCCGCAGCCGATCAGCAGGACTGTCCCCATCAGATATTTCCGACGGATATTCATAGCGCAGTTGGTCGAGTGAAAATTCCAACTGTTGCAAAATATTCTGGGCCGCGCGAATGGCTTGGGGATAGGCATGAAATATAATTCGCATTTCATCTGGGCTGCGCAACCGCTGTTCCCCATTGGCCAATGCTGCACGGCCCAACTGCGCCACGGGCACGCCCAATCGGATTGCGGTCAAAACGTCTGCTAATCTGCGTCGCTTGCCGTGGTGCATCATTGGGGATGCACTGGCAATCACACCACACTGCAGCCGTTGCGCCACATCTGCCAGCTGTGAAAATCGCGCATCATCCTGCCCATCATAGCGTGGAGATAAAACAACAAAAACGTTGTCTTGATACTGGGACACCAATTTTCGTGCCAATCCATACCAATGATCTGACGGATGGTCTGGCACATGTACAAGCCAAAATATCCCACCCATGGCATATGGCTGCGCGTTTAACAGATCATCCACCATCAAGTCACAGTGCCCCTTGGCGGCCCGCTGTTGACCCATTGATAAAATGCGGCACAACCGGCCCCACCCTGCCCGTGTTGCGGCCAAGGCCGTCACATTCATGCCATCCCGCGTCACCAAACGCGCCGCAGGGATCAAGCGTGGAATATTATAAATATGCGCCGACGGGGGCTGTGGGATATGATTGGGAAGTGGCGGGCCAATATCAGCGGCCTGCTGACGTTCACGCACCAGCCGCGTCACACGGGCGCATTCGCTATATGCGCGCACAATTCCAGCAACCGAATTTACATCCGCAATCGCCACTGCGGGCATCCCCAACAGCGCCGACCGCGCGATATATTCTTGCGGATGCGATGCCCCCGTAAGAAAGGTAAAGTTTGTGGTCACTGATAACTCTGGAATCATCTTGGTATTTTGTTCATGTTTTGTTCCATTTTCAACCTATACTTTTTGAGTAAAATGGAACCCAAAATAGCCTCAGGATTCCTTGAGTTTGCGACATTTAACCCATAAACTTTGGTTAGCATAACGAGGAGACAGGATAAGATTCGACGCAACTTTTTGGTTGCAGTAGCATCTATGGCCGTTCTAGCAGGCTGCGCCACAAATTGGAGCACAAACTACGGCGGCCTAAATGCAAGCGACACAAGTAATTGGAGAATTGGGACCGTTACAGTAAATGTCCCGGACACATTAACCATCAACGAAAACGATTGATACAGCCCAGACGGCGATATTGTTTGGCGCGGAGAGCCCGCGGGCGACCGTCGCGCCCAAGTCCGCGATATTTTCGAAGACTCTATCAAACGCGGCACACGCGATATGCGCGGCCGCCAAACGGTCAATTTGAATGTTGAGGTCAAGAAATTCCACGCGATTTCAGACATTGCACGCAAAAACCTAACTGTCTCAGGCGTGCATAACATTACGTTTGATATAACCGTCACAAGCCGCAGCGGTGCCGTGATCGCAAAAGAAGCTGATGTACAAGCGGATTTGATTGCTTATTCCGGTCAAGATGCCATTGATGCCGAAGCACAAGGTCAGACACAGCGTGTGCGCATCGTCAATCACCTAAGCGGTGTGTTCAAAAACTGGTTTGGACATGGCACAGACATGCGCCAGACGTTTGCACGGATGGGTCGCTAAGACTGGGCAACCAATTTGCGGGGCGCATTATCTGCGCCCTGACACACACAGCGCAGATAGGTTTCAGCCGAAACTTATCTGCGTTTTTATTTGGTGTTGGAATTAGGACCGAAATCGCATTACACGGCGCGAATGCGTTTGCGATCAAACACCCGCAGCACGGTTTTCAGGTCATGGCCCCGTTTTAGAATCTGTCCATCCATCCCGATGACACAATATTCGCCTTGCTTGTTTCGCAATTTGGGGTGTTTTTCGATCCGGTACAGCGGATTTTCCGCCGTGCGCCGAAACACGGAAAACACAGCGTAATCCTTTAACGTGGAAATTCCGTAATCGCGCCATTCGCCCATCGCCACCATCTGTCCATACAGCGATAATATCACCGCCAATTCGCGGCGGTGAAACATCACCACGTCGGACTGTGATGCAGATGTTATGGGTGTGTAATTGTTCATACCCTAACAGTTGCGGTTTCGCGGCATGAAATCAAGATGTTTCCAATAAAAAACGCCCCGAACAAGTCGGGGCGTTTTCTGGAAAGGGTCCGATTAATCCAGATTTTCTGGCAAAATCAGGTTCAGAATGATCGCCAATGCTGCCGCTGGCAACAGTCCCGATGTCATCAGGATTTTTGCAGTGCCTGGCAGGTGTTGCAATGCAGATGGTTCCAACTGCAAACCCAAACCAATGGACAGTGAAATGGCAAAGATTACCATATTACGGCGTGTCCAGTTGACGTCTGACAGCATATTCACGCCCGACGCACAGACCATACCGAACATCACAATCACACCACCGCCCAATACGTTGATTGGAACTGTGTTGATGATTGCGCCCACTTTGGGGATGAACCCACAGATGATCAAGAACAGCGCACCAATGGTCACAACGTGGCGCGACATGACGCCTGTCATCGCGACCAAGCCTACGTTTTGGCTGAACGACGTGTTTGGCAAACCACCAAACAGACCACCAATCGCGGTGCCCAGACCGTCTGCAAATGTAGCGCCTGATACTTCTTTGTCTGTCGCTTCGCGGCCAGCACCACCTTTGGTGATACCAGATACGTCGCCTACGGTTTCAATGGCTGAAATGACGGCCATAAAACACATACCGATCACAATCGCCCAATTCAGTTCAAATCCATACTTGAACGGCATTGGCACGTTGAACATCGCGGCACGACCCACATTGCCAAAGTTGACCTGACCCATCGCCATCGCAACCAAGTACCCCGCAATAATACCGATCAAAACCGCCGCAGTGGACATAAAACCACGGGTAAAGAATTTGATCGCCAAAGTGACAAAAACCACCACCAGCGCGGGGGCCCACATTGCCATGCTGCCAAAGGCAGGTTTGCCCATCAGCGGCACACCACCTGCGGCGTATTGAATGCCCACTTTGACCAATGCCAGACCGATCATCAAAACGATCAAACCTGTGACTAAGGGCGGCAAAGCATAGCGGATGCGCCCCACGAATAGGCCCAGCATAAAGTGGAAAATACCACCCAAGACGACACCGGTCATCAGACCTGCCAAACCAGCGGTACCCAATCCAGCAACCGCTGGGATCATCACTGGAATAAAGGCAAATGATGTGCCTTGCACGATTGGCAACCGCGCGCCCACTGGTCCCAGACCAATGGTTTGAAACAATGTCGCAACGCCAGCAAACAGCATCGACATTTGGATCAGATAGGTCATGTCAGGAAACCCTAACGCACCTTGATCAGAGCCAAAGCCAATACCAGCGGCACCCGCAACGATAATCGCTGGTGTCACGTTGGATACAAACATTGCCAAAACGTGTTGGATGCCTAGCGGCACCGCTTTGCCCAAGGGGGGCGTGTAATTTGGGTCGCGCAGTTGTTCTGCGGTACCGATTGATGTGTCAGTCATTTTCTTTCTCCCTATTGACTGGAACGGCCTCTGACGGGCCGCTATAGATTAGCTTGCCACCACAACATATGGTTGGTCAAAGAAAAACTCTTCTAGATTTACCCCTTCTCCGATGCGATCGATCACTGCGAACAGCCCTGGTTCGTGCAGCGGCGTCAAAACACCGTGCCATGTACCACGATGAAAATTGATCGCTTGGCCCGCTTGGGTCAGGAATGCACGGGGGTTCACAGGCGTGCCATTGTCATCAGATGCCACAATCACCAAGAACGGCACATGCGCCATAGGAACAAAGCATTGTGACCCCTCAGGATGACGTTCGACCATATCCAGATGATAGGGCAATTCACGAACCTGAGCGTGAAACAGACTGACGCCCGCACGCCCATCGGCAAAATCCAAATGCGCGCGGTCGTGGTATCGGCCACACATGCCTTGGTTTATGATTTTATCGGGATCGCCCGACACATCCAACACATCGCCAAAGGGGGCGAATTGATCGGCGTCCATCGGTTCAATCACGATTGTCCGCGTCATGGCAAAATATCCATCAACCGAAATTCTGCGATCCGTTCGACCTGTTTGCAGGCTTGGGCAAATTCGGTGTCCGTATCATTGCCAATCCGCTGTTCAAAGGCGGCCATAATCGACGCTTTGTCATGGTCACGCACCGCGATGATGAACGGGAACCCATGTTTGGCGACATATTCGGTGTTCAACCGCGTGAATGTTTCGCGTTCCTGATCTGTCAGCGCATCCAATCCGGCCGAGGCCTGTTCCGATGTGGATTCGGCCGTTAACCGTTTCGCCGCCGCCAGTTTGCCCGCCAAATCAGGGTGCGCCGTCAAAACGCCCAAACGCTGGTCACGGCTGGCCGATCGGAATACGCGACACAGCGCATTGTGCAATCCAATCGCCGTATCATGCGCAGGCCCCAATTCCAGATCAAAGGCCGCATCCGCAATCCAAGCGGAATGTTCAAAAATCCCACCATACAGCTGCACAAACCGATCGCGATCCATCTGAGATGGACGTTCATAATGCACGGGCGGATGGGTCGCGGCCCAGTGATGCGCAATATCAATGCGGCGTGCAAACCACACATCCGCATGGGATTTTGCATATTCCATAAACCGACGCAGGGCCGCCACGCGACCGGGACGACCGATCAAACGGCAATGCAACCCGATGGACATCATTTTGGCCGATCCCGCCTGCCCCTCGGCATAAAGCGTATCAAAAGAATCCTTGAGGTAATTGAAAAACTGGTCGCCCGCGTTGAACCCCTGCGGCGTGGCAAAGCGCATATCATTGGCATCCAGCGTATAGGGTATGATCAACTGATCGCGCCCATCAACCGTCATCCAATAGGGCAAATCATCATCATAGGTGTCGGAAATATAATCAAACCCGCCCTCTTGCGCGACCAAGGGGACCGTGTTGACCGAACAGCGCCCCGTATACCATCCGCGCGGACGTTCGCCTGTCACCTCTGTATGCAGGCGCACGGCCTCGGCAATTTGGGCGCGTTCTGCATCTGGGTCCATGTCTTTGTGTTCGACCCATTTCAAACCGTGGCTGGCAATTTCCCATCCCGCAGATTGCATCGCGCGCACCTGTTCAGGACTGCGTGCCAAAGCGGTCGCAACACCATAAACAGTTGCAGGAATATCCAATTCGGTAAACAACCGATGCAACCGCCAGAACCCGGCACGCGCACCATATTCATAGATGCTTTCCATGTTCCAATGGCGCTGATCAGGCCATTGCGCGGCCCCGACGATTTCGGACAGGAATGCTTCGGATGCGGCGTCACCATGCAGAACGCAGTTTTCACCGCCCTCTTCGTAATTCACAACAAATTGAATTGCGATTTTAGCGCCGTTCGGCCACGCTGCATCAGGCGCGCATTGTCCATAGCCAGACATATTTCGGATATAGCGCATCGTTTGCCTCCACGTCTCGTTCAGTTACTTGTAATCCAAGAAAGCCTTATTCAGTTTCAAAATATTTTTGAAACAGTTACACAAATGAAGTGACGTTACCATGCCCGTTTTTTCGTGCATCATATAGCCAACTGGACAGAGAGGACGATTATGTCAGGATATCTTACAACCCATGTTTTGGACACGGCCCGCGGTTGCCCCGCGCAGGGATTGCAGATCGACCTATACCGCGTGACTGGCGATGAACGGCACTTTATCCGCACACTTACCACGAATGACGATGGTCGCACGGATAGCCATATTTTGCCAGCTGATGAATTCGAAATTGGCACCTATGAATTGGTATTCCACGCCGGCGCCTATCTGGATGCAACTGGTGTTACCCCAGAAACCCCCCGCTTCCTGGATCAGGTTCCAATTCGTTTTGGCATGAGCGTGGCAGACCATTACCACGTGCCACTGCTGCTATCGCCGTTTGGCTATTCGACGTATCGGGGCAGTTAAACGATATGGGCTTTGGTTCCAAGACGCTGCGCGATTGAGCTTGCCATAAATTCGATAAATAATCGCGACTTGGGATCTTGTTTACGGCGGTGCGGATATAGGCAGCCCAGTTGAACATCCGTCGGCTTAACGGCGGGTAAAACCGGCACCAATTCGCCGGCGCGCAGGTGTTCGGCGACATCGAAATATGGCTTCATAATAATACCATGGCCATCCAGGGCCCATGTCGTCAGCACATCGCCATCATCCGATTCAAACGGGCCTGTCACAGGGTATTTGCGCACACCTTGCTCTGTTTGCAACGGCCACTGAAACTCTAACGCACCAGGGAACCGCAGGTTCAAACAATCATGGGTGCCGTTTATCAGCTCTTCTGGTGATTTTGGCACACCACGTTTCGATAAATATTTGGGCGATGCACACAGCAGCCGTGGACAATCCGCAAACTTGCGCAGTTTCAAAGTGGAATCTTCGGGGTTGCCCAAGAAAAACGCAATATCCAGGCCTTCGGCGGTCAGGTCCACTTTGCGATCAGACAAGCGCAGGCGCACATCAATCAGGGGATATACTTCTTTGAACTGGGGAACCGCTGGGGCCACAAACCGGCGCCCAATGCCCAAAGGTGCGGCCACATAAATCGATCCACGGGGGGATTGCGTGATGTCTTGGACAGCGGCTTCGGCCTCTTCTATCGTTTCCAAAACACGCACGGCGCCGGGGTAAAACAGCTTGCCCTGTTCGGTGGGCGTCAATTGTCGGGTCGTCCGCTGGAACAATCGCACGCCCAGATGATCCTCTAGCTGGGAAATACGAGCAGAGGCGACAGCAGGTGAAATCCGCTGGTCACGCGCCGCAGCAGACATATTCCCCAGTTCATAGACCCGAACAAAGGTTTTGACGTTCTCGATATAGGACATTTTATATCAATTCTTGAAAATGGTGGCTATTTACCCATTTTGCCTAAAAATCGATCCAAGTAAAGTCCCAAGGCCGATCACCCATTCCACACATCATAGGTGGGTATGTCATCAGGATCATCCGTGGCCGTTAGGCAATACCATAGGTATTCCGCGACCGCCGTGGGCCAGCCCAAAACCGTCAGGCAGAGCAATAAAAACCCCTCAATCGTATCAGGTGTTATGACATCGCCCAAATGACGGGCCCATTTTTTGGCTTGGCGCTGTAAATCATGCAAAACACGAATGGGCAGATGCAGGCCCGCCAAAAAAACGCGTTGTTCTTGGGGATCCATGGTGCGCAGTTTGTGGGCCAAATCTGCCAATTTCTGCCCCAGATCGCGCGACCGCAGGGCGGCGGCGGTTTGTGATGACATTAGATTGGGAAACCCAGGTAACATTGCAGCATTCATCGCAACCAAGATGGATAAATCACGCGCTGTTATCGGTATTGCCGGCTGCGTTGGGGGGACAGGGGCAGATTGCACCGCCTCATTTGCGTCGACCAAAGTGGCGGCAATTGCAGCGGCCATTGCATCGCTGCGGGGCAACTGTGCGGTTTGTGCTGCGGGCTGTGCCGATGGCGCGACGACAGCGCCTGCCTGCATAAATTCAGATACGACAGGTGCCAGATTGGGGTGCGACACGACCTGCCAAGTGGCATCGCGCAGCAATGGACCAAGTTGTGGGAATTGTAACATCAATTGCGGCGATAATGAATTTGGCGTTCCCGTCTGCGCAGGCGTACCCGCAGGCAGTGGTGTAACCAATGGCACGGGACCTGGGCGCAAGGGCAGTGGCACTGCGGGCATAGCCGCCGCAGCGGATTGCAGGCTGGGCTGTGTCACGCCACGCGATGGCGTCAGCTTGGGTCCGCGCGGCAAAAACTGCGCTGCCAGCTGATCCAGCACGCGGTCCAATTGCGCCATGGCAGGGTGCAGGCCCGATGCCCCCGTTGTCCCCACCGATGCCGATACCGCACTGCGGGCTGTTTGAACAACGGTGCCCTGCGGCATATCTGGTTGATCTGTCGTGGTCGGGCGTTGCGCGACCACAGCCGCGCCGTCCTGTTGCGGTGGCTGTGGCACATTCGGTCCAACGCCTGCGCCCTGCGCCATTGGAGCGGGTAAAGATTGAAAAAAACTGCGCATTAATGTAACCGAGGGCGCAACACTGCTGCGATCCACATTGGCACCCTGATCTTGGGTGGCCGCCTGTGATCCTGATGGGGCCAGTGCGGTTTGCAACGACCTGTGGGCCGAGGCGGCGATGACAGGTCGCGCCATTTCCATGGATGCAGGACGGGCGTTTGTAGGATTGCCCTGTCCCGTCACAGGTGGACCTGATGCAAATGGCGCCTGCGGCAATGTCTGTTGCGCGCCCTGTCGAACCGCAGGGGCAGGTGTGGCCGTTGGCAGGTTTTGCGCCAAACGCAGGTCGGCCACGTCATTGGCCACGCTTGTCGATCCCGTTGCGCGAATGATATTCATCAAGGTCGTGGGTGTCATCATGCGCGCAGTCCAGCTAAGGACAACTGCGCGTTCAAGTCGTCGATCATGGGTTGTAACCGATGCGCTGCCCTGTGCCCCAACAGGCTGATCGCCCGTTGCAGACAGGCCCGCGCCTGCGCCATGTCCCCCGATTGCAGCAGGGTTTCGGCCCGATATATCAACGCGTCCAGATCGTGGGGGTTGCGCGATAGCAGCAGGGCGAACACCTGTTGCGCTGTTTCGAATGTACAATTGCATCGCAGTGATACCCCCAATCCTAGCCACCCGACACGACTGGTTGGATCACAGGTAACAACCGCATAAAACGCATCAATCGCCGCTGCATAGTCATCCCGCATAAGCGCATCATAGCCCAGCGCATAGGACTGCGCTGTTTGCTGTGTGTCATCGTCGCGAAACTGTACGGTCATTCTGTGTGATCCCAGTTTGGGTGTCTTGTACACAGTAACGGCACTGAACGCGTTTGGTTATAGCTTAGCTGTCCAAATGCCGCCCAACAGCCACGGCAGCCTGCCTAATCGCGCGGCGGGTTATATCCAAATCGTCCTGACCTAGCATCAAACTGGGATAGGTTTTTCCGGGTGATTTAAAAATACCGCCCTGACGCAATGCTGCATTCCACACACCAGATAACGCAGAATTGGCCCCTGCAACATCGCGGTAATCGCGGGGTTTGGATTGGGCAAATACCACCTCAAACAAACTGGGTTCGCCCACGATGTGATAGGCCGCGCCAGTATCGCTGAGCGCGGCATTAATCATATCCATGATCAACTGCCCCAAGGCATTTAACCGGTCATATTGACCAGGCCTGCGCAGGATTTCTAAACTTTTTAATCCAGCCGCAGCCGCGATTGGATTGCCGGACAATGTGCCCAGCTGCATTAGCCATCGCTCAGGCCCAACTTGGGACTTATCAAAATGCGCCATAACGTCGGCACGTCCCACAATGGCGGCCAATGGGAAACCACCGCCAATCACCTTGCCCAATGTGGCCAGATCAGGCGTCACGCCATAGGCCGCCTGCGCCCCACCATAGGCAAACCGAAACCCTGTCACCACCTCATCAAAGATCAACACAATCCCATACCGATCACATTCATCGCGCAAATGCTGCAAAAACCCGGGCAATGGCGGAATGATCCGCTGCAAGGGTTCCACAATCAGGGCAGCGATTTCATCATGATATTCGGCCAGCAGCGATGTGATATATTCGAAATCGTTAAAGGGCGCGATTAACATATCTTGGGCTACAGCGGATGGAATGCCTGCGCTGTCTGGCACCGCTTGGGGAAAATTAACGCGCTTGCTTGGGGCTAGGCTCATTTGCGCCTCGGCGCTCATGCCGTGATAGCCCCCTTCGAATTTGACGATTTTGTCGCGGCCCCGAAATGCGCGGGCCAAACGCATGGCATACATGTCCGCCTCGCCGCCCGATGACACATAGCGTAATTGTTCAGCGCAAGGCACGGCATCACAAATGGTTTCGGCCAATTCGATCCCCAAGGGGTTATTTGCAAAAAACGTCTGCCCATTGGGCAAATGCTGCAACACGGTTTCCATCACCTCGGGGTGCGAATGGCCCAGCAACATTGGGCCAGACCCGATCAAATAATCCACATATTCTGTACCATCTGCATCCCAAACCCGCGACCCCAAGCCCCGTTCAATCACGATCCCGGGGTCAAAGTTGCCAAAGCCGCCCGCAGGTAACACCGTTTTCGCGCGTTCGATCCAGTCTGATTGGCTGTGCAATTTTTTCATGTCTATTCCTCAATCTCTAATGCGGGGCGGCCCAATCGGTCGCGATCCACGGTAATGCCCAATCCGATACCATCAGGTGGGGCCATACGACCGGCGGCGCGGGTGGGGCCATCGGGGGCCAAACGTGGCGCGACATAGCCTGACAGATCGCAGACATTCAGCACACGCCGCGGATCGGTGGCGGCCCCCAAATGGGCCAAAGCTGCGGTTGTGATGTCCGATCCCCATGTATCCTCGATACACATTTTTGCGCCCAAATGCAGGCACAGATCACGCGCAGCGCGGGTGGCCGATAGACCGCCAAATTTGGACAGTTTCAGCGCGACCGCATCCATTATGCCCAACGTGTCCGCCTGCAACAAACTGGCGGTGTCATGTGCCAATTCATCCATTTTCATCGGCAGGTGCGTTGCCGATTTCACGCGCGCGCAATCGTCAAGCGTGGCGCATGGCTGTTCCAGCATGATGTCCAAATCCTGCACAGCGCGGCCCACACGGGTGGCATCCAGCGATGTGGCACCACAGTTCCAATCGCCATAGACCAATGGCCCCTGCCCCACGGCCTGCCGGACCAAACGCAATCGGGCAACATCGGCCTGCCAATCAGCATCTGCCCCCAATTTCACCTGAAACTGTGTAATCCCCGTTTTTTGCGCATCCACGGCGATACGCGCCATTTCATCCGGCGCCACACATGTGATCGAATGATAAAGTGGCATATCCGCTGACCGCCGCCCCCCCAGCAGCGCAAACAGCGGCAATTTTGCCGCCTGTCCCACCAGATCCCACAGGGCAATATCAAGCGCAGATTTCGCATAGCGATGATCCGGCAACCAATCGTTACAGGCGCTGATCACGGCCTCTGGCCCCATAGGGTCAGCGCCGATTATCACGGGGGCCATTTCAGTCAGCGCAGGCCCGACACCGCGGGCATAGGCCGGTAAGTAATGCGGGATAGGACAGACCTCGCCCCAGCCGGTCAGGCCGGTGTCAGTTTCTAATGCCACAATGGCGGTTTCGACCGTATCGCAGGTTTTGCCATCTGCCATGTAATAGGCTTGATGCGATGTCAAAGGCATATACCAAAGGGAAACTTTCGTAATTTTCATTTATAAACCCCCACCGGCGCGCCCAAGGCGGCGGGATCTGGATGAACGCCCAGTCCCGCAGATTCGGGCAGGTGTAAATGTCCATCAATGTTGCGCGGCCCCCGTCCGCCTGCAATATCGACCGTGATCATATCCTGACAGGCCCAGACGGCCTTGATGTTGTCATCCGGAATTGTGGCGGCCAAATGCAGCGCCTCGGTATCGGCCAAGACGCTGCCACCGGTGGCCATCACAAAAATGTCGATGCCATGGGCCAGCGCGATATCGCGCAGGCGGGCGGCCTTGGTCAATCCGCCTACGCGGTTAAGTTTGATCCCAAACACTTCGGCAAGACCGTCGCGCGCGATCCGCGCGCCGTCTTGTAGGGTCACAAGGGATTCATCGACACTGACAGGCGCGCTGTGCAGTGGGCGAATGGCTGCAATGTCATCCAAAGTTTCGCAGGGCTGTTCGAACATGACATGCAGATCTTCGGTCGCGCGCATGACGCGCAGGGCCTGTTGCCGTGTCCAGCCGCGGTTGACATCATAAAGGATGATTTCATTTTCGCTGCGATGCGTTTCCACATCGCGAATGCGTGCAATATCACGGGTCACATCGCCACCGATTTTCACAGAATGTGCGATATAGCCGCGCGCGCGGTAGCGATCCATAACGTCGCGTGTTTCCGCAGCCGTTTTTGCCCCGACCGAGGACGCGATAGGTTTAGGCGTGCGCGACCCACCGCCCATCAGATCGGCAATAGGCAAGCCTGCTGCTTGGCCTGCAATGTCCCAACAGGCCATATCAATGGGGGATTTGGCATATAAATGCCCCGGCAGCGCCAAATCCATCGCACGTTCCACATCCAAAACGCGGCGGGGATCAAGCCCAAGGATAAAGGGGGCCATGGTTTCAATCCCTGCGCGGATACCGGGTCCGTGGGCGGGGACATAGGTATGTCCCCATGGTGTGCCTTCGCCCCAGCCGACAATGCCTTGGTCGGTATCAAGTTTGACCAAGGTTGCATCAAGTGTTTCGAATTTCAGCCGCCCCCCAGATAACCAGTAAGGATGTTCCAGCGGCAAGTTGATTTGGTACACAGTAATTTGGGTGATTTTCATGGTGTGCGACCTTTCGATATGCGAGGGGCTTGCCCCTCGCGCTCCCCAGAGTATTTGGTCAAAGTGAAAGACATTAGGGTTTGTGCATTTGTGGCAGCGCCCGGAGACCATCCCCCCGCCATAAAACAAGGGCAAGGATTGGATCGTTTTTCAGTGTGAGGGCGTGGGGTTGATACGCGGCGTGATACTGACAATCGCCTGCGGCGCAAATACGGGTGGGTGTGTCTTCGGCCTCAAACACGCCAGAGCCAGAGATGACGCAATAGATTTCTTGGGCTTGGTGGTTGTGCCAAGGATAGTATAGCCCTTTGCCCCAATAGGCGATATAGCCCCTGAGTTCATTGGTGCGAAAATGGCCATCGGGACCAAAGAGTTCAATGTAGCCATAGTCCTGGAGAAAGCCGTAGCCCACCTCTTCTTCGGTGTAGGTTTGTTTCCAATGGCATTGGTCAACCACATTTTGTAACGCGACATGCGCAGGTGCCGCATTTTGCCATTTTTTGATTTGGCGTATGGCGGGGACAGGATTTGGGGCGATGTCGCAATAGGTCATATCCTGCGGCCAGTTGCCAAAATTTTGCAAATCGGGTGTCGAGTCGTAGATTGTTTTTACGGCGTCTAAAAGTGTGTGGAAAAGAGGTTCGCACATTTCGGGGTTCGCTTTACTCTGGGATGACGACAATGTTTCCGGTGTGATTTTTGGCGATAAAGGCAGCTTGCGCGCGGGCGAGGTCAGACAAAGGATAGGTGGCCGCAAGAACGGGTTTGATTTGCGCCTGTTCAATATAGCGCACAAGGTTGTGCGTGACCTGTGGATCAATCACGGTTGATCCCAGAAACGTCAGATCGCGCAGGTAAAAGGTGCGCAGATCAAAATCGACCATTGGCCCCGCGATTGCCCCCGAACAGACATAGCGCCCACCGCGTTCCAAGATGTCGATCAGGTTGGGCCAATAGGGTCCGCCCACAACATCAGCAACAACGGTGATTTTATGATTACCCAAGGCAGCGCGCAGATTGTCAGGCGACCGGTTCAGGACCAAATCAGGCCCCAACGCTGCGACATCTGCGTGTTTTGCCGCTGCGGCCATGGCGATCACTGTTGCGCCGCGCAGTTTTGCCAATTGCACCAATGCGCTGCCCACACCGCCTGAGGCACCGGGGACCAATAGGGTATCGGCATCTGTGACATTTGCGCGGGTCAACATCCCCTCAGCGGTGGAGTAGGAACAGCTGAATGTTGCCAATTCCGCATCTGTGAAATGTGGGGCATTGATGTCCAGCGCGTTGGTGGCAGGAATGGTTGTATATTGGGCAAAGCCACCATCGCGTTCCGATCCAAAGTAGCCTGTTTTATCCATATTCAGTGGATCGGTGGGATCACGCAGCCAGTTATCGGTGATCACCCGTTGCCCGATCCGCTTGCGATCAACATCCGCACCGACAGCCACGATTTCACCGCAGATATCTGCACCTTGGATACGGGGGAATGTAATCGGCGCACCACCCCATGTCGGATCATCTTGGCCGACCTGTTCAAAGGCCCCCCCTGTGGTGGCCTGGGACACGGTTTTCGAATACCACCCAGACCGCGTGTTCACATCAGTGTTGTTTAGCCCACAGGCACGCACACGAATTAGCACTTCGCCAGCTTGTGGAACTGGTCGGGGCCAATCGGTGTGCAGCACCAGTTGATCCAAATCACCATGGCCCATCGTCACCATGGCAGTCATTGTGTGTGCGCCTGTTTCAGTCATGGCTATCCTTTCAGGGCTGGCGGCGGGGATCAAGCATCAACGCGTGGGCGCAGGCTGTCTGGGTCATAGACGGGTGACCCCAATATTTTGCCCGCACGGGGTTTGCCAGCGATCAGAACACTGACTGGTTGACCAATGATATTGGCGCTAGGACGGATATAGGCAAAGGCCAAGATTTTACCATAGGTGTGCCCAAAGGCCACTGATGCGGTCGAGCCCACAACAGTACCATCAATCATCACCGGTTCGCCGCCATGGCCGTCTTCGATGCCGTCGGGTTCAATTTCCAGATAGGCACAGACCCATTTCATATCGCCCGATGCAGCTTGGGTCACGCTTTGTTGCGTTTGCTCGAGGCCCAAATACACTTTGTCGAGCTTGGCAAAACGCATCACATCCGCCTCTGGCAGGGTGACTTCGTTCGTTAATTCACCCGCGCCTTTGAACATTTTCTCCATGCGCAGCGCATTCATGGCAAATGACCCATAATCGCGCAGTCCATGTGCCTGACCCGCGGACCATAGGGCATCATAGATTTCCAGCGCTGCATCGCGGGGCATATGCAATTCCCAGCCCAGTTCACCGGCATAGGACATGCGCATCGCCCATGTTTGGTGGCCTGCGATGGTGATCTGCTGCGCGCTTAGCCAGCGAAACCCTGCGTTTGTAAGATCGGCTTCGGTGCATTGGGCCAATATATCACGCGATTTCGGGCCATTGATGGTCAGCGCCGCCCAATCGGTTGATAAAACGTCGATTAAGACTGTTTCATCACCCCGCTGGGCATTTAGATGATCGACCAATCGTTGCTCGAAAAAGGCCGCACAAACAAGATAGTAATCGTTTTCGCCCAAGCGAACGACTGTGGTTTCCAATTCAATACGCCCACGGCGGTTCAACATATGGGTCAGGGCGATACCGCCGTCTTTCTGTGGCAATTTATTTGCCACCAATCTGTCCAGTAATATCGCAGCATCTGGGCCGCTTACCCGAACCTTGGTAAAGGCGGAAATATCCATGATCCCTGCCGCATCGCGCACCGCACGACATTCAGCGCCAACGATGTCATGGACAGGTGTGCGCCGGAACGAATAGTAATCGCGTTGTTCAACATCGTCTGTCGCAAACCAACGGGGACGTTCGTGGCCGAAGACCTCTTCATACACAGCGCCCTTGTTTTTCAAACGATCATAGAGCGGTGAAGGTTTCACCGGACGCCCTGCGAGGCGATTGAAATGGGGAAACGGGATTTCGTGGCGCAGTTTGTAATCTTCGTGTGCTTTGGTGACTTGCCAGTCTTTGGTTGCATAGGGGCCAAAGCGGCGGGGATCATAATCGCGCATCGAAATATCGGCCGATCCATGCACCATCCAGCGCGCCAATTCACGGGTTAATCCCGGCCCCCAGCCAATGCCGATTTGGGTGCCACAGCAGCACCAGTAATTGCGCACACCAGGTGCCGGACCAATCAGGGGATTGCCATCTGGCGGATGCGAAATCGCGCCGTGCACTTCGCGGGTGATGCCAAGCTCTGCGAAAATCGGCATCCGTTCCAATGAATTTTCAAGCCATGGCATAACGCGGTCATAATCGGCCTCAAACAGCCAGTTTTCATAATCCCACGGGCATTCATCATGCCACACGGAATTGACGTTATCCTTTTCATAGATCCCGATCAGCCCGCGTTTTTGTTCCATGCGGATATAACCTGACACCAATTTATCATCGCGGATCACGGGCAGTTCGGTTTCTAAATCCGCAAATTCAGGCACGTTTTCTGTGACAAAATAATGGTGCGTCATGGATGTCATTGGCAATTGCAGCCCCGACCATTCACCCATTTGACGCGCATAGGTGCCACCGGCATTGACCACATGTTCACAGCGGATGGTGCCCTGTTCGGTTTCAACAACCCATTCCCCTGTTTTGACGTCTTGGGTGATGTTCGTCGCACGGCAGTGGCGAATAATCTTCGCCCCTAACTGGCGCGCGCCGGCGGCCATGGCCATTGTTACGTTGGTTGGGTCCACATGCCCATCATCGGGCGTATAAAGCGCGCCAATCACGCCATCCAAATTATAGAACGGATGCAATTCACGGATTTTTTCGGGACCAACCAATTCGATGTTAAAACCCAAACTGTTGCCCACCGACAGCGTATGCCGCAGCCAATCCATTTCATCGTCATCATAGGCCAAGCGAAACGATCCACAGCCATGCCATGTCACGGCTTGGCCGGTTTCCTGTTCCAGCTTTCCAGAATACAGCCCAATGTTGTAATCCACGCATTTGCCAAGCGAATAGCTGGATGTGGAATGGGTGATTTGGCCAGCGGCATGCCATGTGGACCCAGATGTCAGCTCAGCCTTTTCCAGCAAAACGGTGTCTGGCCCCCACCCTTCGTGCGCCAAATGATAGGCAAGCCCGACACCCATAACGCCACCACCGACGATCACAACCCGAGCATGAGAGGGAAGATTGGCCATTTTGAATTTCCTATGTTTGGATTCGATTTTTGCTTGTCACGCTAATCGAACATTTGTACCATCGTCAACTATGAATGATACAAATGTTTCAAATGCGATTCTGGAACGGCTCAGCGACGAATGGGACAGCCTGACGCCCGAGGCGCAAAAGGCCGCAAAATATGTCTTGGAAAACCCACAGGATGTGGGCGTGTCCACCGTGCGCGAAATTGCCGAGGCCGCAAATGTAAAACCCAATACGATTGTGCGCATGGCCCGTGCCGTAGGGTTTGATGGATACGATGATTTCCGCGCGCCTTTTCGCAATGCCATACGCCAAGGGGCCGTCAGCCTGCCCGATCGGGCGCGATGGTTGCAAGACATTCGCAAACAGGGTGAATTGGGTGGGCTATATGCCGACATGGTCGATGCCGCGCTGCAAAATGTAACCGAAACATTCGCGGGCATCAGCGCCGAACAGCTGCAATCCGCAGCCGAGGCGATTTGGAATTCGCGCCGTGTCTATACCTTGGGGGTTGGGGTCAATAATGCCAATGCCCGCAATTTCACCTATCTGGCCTCGACGGGAATGGTGCAATTTCATGCAATTCCACGGGCGGGATCCACGCCGATTGATGATATCGCTTGGGCCGATGAAAACGATGTTTTGATTGCGATCACCTGTTCACCCTATCGACGCGAGGTTGTGCAAACCGCGCGTTTGGCCAAAGAACAGGGTTTAACCGTGATCGCAATGACCGACAGTCTGGCCAGCCCGATTGCGCGGATTGCCGACCACACATTCATCACGCATGTGGATACGCCACAATTTTTCCCATCCTCTGTGTCGCTGATTGCCCTGCTTGAAACCTTGCTTAGTTTTGTGATTTCAGTGGCCAGTGATGAAATTGTTGACCGCGTTGCGACGTTTCACCAGCGTCGCCACGACCTAGGGATTTACGGAGACGATTAATGAAAGACGCAGGACCCATTCGTTCACTGGCAGCGCGATATTACACCGACCCAGAGGTGTTCAAAATCGAACAGGCGGGGGTGTTGGCGCAGACATGGCAGTTTGCGTGCCATGTATCCGAATTGCAGGGGGTTGGTGATTATTATGCCTTTGATTTAGCTGGCGAAAGCCTGTTTTCCATTCGTGGCCGCGATGGTGTGATCCGGACATTTTACAACGTCTGCCAACACCGCGCCCACCAATTGGTCGAAGGACAAGGAACAACCCGCGTTGTGGTTTGCCCCTATCATGCATGGACCTATGAATTGACAGGACACCTGCGCGCAGGCCCAAATATCAACGCCGTTGAGGGGTTCAACAAATCCGAAATCTGCCTGACCGAGGTGCGCACCGAAGAATTCTTGGGCTTTGTATTCGTCAACCTGGACCCGAATGCGAAACCGATGGACGATTGGTTCCCGAATGTGCGCCAAGAACTGGAAAGCTTTGTTCCGAACTGGGCCGATCTGGCCCCGTTGGAATGGGTGGAAATACCGGAAAACTGCAATTGGAAAGTGTCGGTTGAAAATTATTCCGAATGTTATCACTGCACGCTAAATCACCCCACATTTTCGACAGGGGTGATCAAACCCGAAACCTATGACATCCAACCCCAAGGATACTGCCTGCGCCACACAACCGAATCCAATTCGGTGGATCAGATGACCTATGACATCAATTCGGGATTTGCGAATAACGACAAATATTCCAGCTGGTTTTTGTGGCCGATGTTTTCGTTTCAGGTCTATCCGGGGAATTTGTTAAACACATATCACTGGCGTGCGATTGATGCCGATCATGTGGTGGTCTGGCGTGGGTGGTATTCGGTTGGCGGGGCCGACAACGAAACCGTGCGCAAAATGGCGCTGCAAGATCGCGCCACCACGGTAGAAGAGGACATCCGACTGGTCGAAAGCGTACAGCGCGGTTTGAAATCACGCGGATATGTGCCCGGGCCACTGGTCGTGGACCCCAAATGCGGCGTGTCGTCGGAACATTCCATCCTGCATCTGCAACGCTGGATGCGCGAAGCGGTCGATAACGGTTGATTTCCGCCCTAGCCCCACTAGGCTGCGCACAAAGAAAAGGAGCGATGAGCCATGACACAAACAACCACCTTTGACGAAGATTTGTTCCTAAAGGGACTGGAACAGCGCAAATCCACATTGGGCGCCACCTATGTCGAAAACAATCTAGCGGCGGCAGATGATTTTACCCGCCCCTTCCAAGAGGCGATGACCGCATGGTGCTGGGGCTTTGGCTGGGGTGATGACGTGATTGATGCCAAGACACGGTCCATGATGAACCTATCCATGATCGGTGCGCTGGGTAAAATGCACGAATGGGAATTGCATTGCCGCGGCGCCATCAACAATGGCGTGACCAAAGATGAAATCCGCGCAATCATTCATGTCATCGGAATTTACTGCGGCGTGCCGCAAGCGCTGGAATGTTTCCGCGCCGCACGCAAAGTGTTAGAGGCCGAAGGCCAACTATAGATCAATGAATGCGTTGTGCTACAGCGATCTGATCACATCCAGATAGGGCAGCCGCGATTGCGCGGCGGCCACCTTGGCCGGATCAATAACAGCCCGAATAACGCATTCGTCTGCGCCTGCGCGTGCAACATCTTGGCCAGTCGGGGAAACAATACAGCTTTGCCCTAAAAACATCGCGGCTCCATCTGCCCCGCAATGATTGGCATAAGCCACATAAACACCGTTTTCAAAGGCGCGCGTTGGGACCAATCGCTGTGCCACGACATCCCACTGCTGGACCAATGCTGTTGGGACCAATATCAATTCAGCACCCTGCAGCGCCAAATTGCGGACGCGTTCGGGAAATTCGACATCATAGCAAATCAGCAATCCGATCCGCAAACCCATCCAATCGAACAGCACACTCGCATCCCCAGACTGAAACACGTCCTGTTCAAATCCGGGCGGAATCAATGCTTTGCGATATGTTTGAATCGCGCCGTCAGGATCGACAAAATCCATAGCATTATAACGACCATCGGCTCGATGATCGACGTAGCCATATGCAATCGCAATGCTATGGCGTTGGGCCAGTTCACATATACGATCAGACCATATGGATTGATCCGCCGGTGTTGTCGCCAACACGCCATCCAACCGATACCCGCATTGAAACAGCTCGGGCAGTAATACCGCATCCAAATCGTCACATGCGCCGCGATCAAGCAGATGTTCCAACCACGTAAACCTGTCACCCTGTGCGCCCAAGGCGGCAGGGGATTGCGCCACGCCAAGCCGTACCATTACAGCCCCCTAGCGGCTTAGCAAAATTTCACGCGGATATTGCGTGAGATAGTCAAACCCATCCTCGGTCACCACAATCGAATCGCCGATGCGACCCGCCGTTTTTCCATCAACAGAAATCCCGCCATCCACGGCAAACGTCATACCCGGTTGTAAAACGGTGGTGTCGCCCTCTTTCAATTCGGGGGCCTCTAGATAGGCTGTTCCAATCGACCGACCGGTGCGATATCCGGTGGCAAAGTTGCGCGCCTGATAAACTTCGTTCGCGGCGCGCGCCACGTCTTGGGCCTGAATACCGGGGCGGATGGCCGCCAGTGCCGCCTGCTGCGCATCAATCGCGGCCTGCTGAACAATGCGGTCTTCGTCTCGAACATCACCAATATGGAACATGCGGTCAAACCCCAGTTTGTATTGCTTAAACTGCGCCATGTTACAAAAACAGAAATAAACCGGATCAAATTTTTCGTATCGCTTTACGCTTGCCCGGCGATGGACCATGGAACTGTCACGACCGCTTTGCAGGATTTGCAAATTATGGATCATTGGGGACACAAACCGATCCCACCCCTGATCCGTTAAAAATCCTGCCGCTTTACGCGATCCGGCCTCAATCACAGCTAATGCAGATTCGTATTCAGCCGCACCTTGCTGCAGACTGCTGTGGGCTGCGGCCATCATGGCCCCAGCAATTTCGCCCGCCTGACGCATCACAGATATTTCAAGTGGTGATTTAACCATACGCTGCTGGCCCAGAACGGGGGAAATATCTGCCAGTTTTGCCTGCGAAAGCTGTTCCGTCAAACAATGCAGCACCATGGCCGGAATTTGATTGCGCTCAATCCACAGTGTCGACACATTCGCAGGGACCGCCCGCACCAAGGCGGCTGCCCAGCTGTTGGGTCCAAAATCTTCCCATGTTTGGACATCGCTGACCCAGGTCATTTCGCCGACCATTTCCGATTCCATCAAGGGTGTAATCACCACGGGATCACGATCACGATACACAACCAACATCGTGGGCCGTCCAAATTCAATACCTAGATAGCCCCAAAACCCAGCCAAATAGGCGATTGAGCTTTCTTCGGTAAAAAGGGCGACCTCAATACCGAGGTCTTGCATTTTTTTCTGCAAGTTTTGTGTACGCTGGCGTGCTTCGTTTAACATATGATGATCCTTTTTGATAAAGGTCATCTCTCAGCAGCTAAAAAGCATGCCTAAAACCGCCATACAGATTGCCCGATGGCGACACTATTTCAAATAATCAGGGATTTTGGTGGAGCCTAGGGGGATCGAACCCCTGACCTCTACAATGCCATTGTAGCGCTCTCCCAGCTGAGCTAAGGCCCCGTTCACAACCTGCGTTGTGTGTGCGTTTGTTATTGAAAGCCGCGCCACTATTCAAGTGTAAATTGACACGGCTTTCCAATTATTTTGGTGATTATTCGTCGTCGTCAGATGACATATCTGCAATCTCGTCAAGCGAGACATTGTCGTCGTCATCTTCTTCTAACAGATCATCATCCAGATCCATATCTACGTCATCATCTTCCAACACGACGTCTTCTTCGATGTCGCGCGCCTTGTTTGCTGGATTTGACGCGTCAGCAGCATCAGCCGTGATCATCCGCGTTTTGGTTGTATCCAACTCAACGACGTCACCCGTATACGGGCTAACGATCGGGTTTTTGTTCAGGTCATAAAAACGCTTGCCTGTTGTTGGGCATACGCGTTTCACACCCCATTCTTCTTTGGGCATAGTTGTCCCCTTTGAAACTTTTGGTCTTGTCGACGGTTTGCGCCACCTGCCATAAGACGGACAGTATGTCAAAGGCTTTCACAAGGAAATCCGCGCGAATGTCACCATTACCTCAGTATAATCCAAAATTGAAGCAAATTTTTTGGCCAGATTTGCCTGAAATTTTGATTTCTGTTCGACGCTCAAAGCAGGCCAACCGGCTGTCATTGCGGGTGTCACGGCTGCATAGAACGGTCACAATCACTGGCCCTCATACCGTCGACATTCAGCAATTTTTGGATTTTGTCGCGCAAAAGCGTCCCTGGATCATTGGCCATTTTGCGGATTTACCCCAACCAACAGCTGTCAAAATCGGATCATATTTACCATTTTTGGGCCATGAATTACTGATTGCCCATGGGGCCAATCGCAAAGTGACCCTGACAAACAATGCAATCGAACTGCCCGCCAACAACCGCAGTGCAGGGCGCCAAATCCAAGCATTTCTTAAGGTGCAAGCACGCGAACATTTGGCGCAAGCCTCTGATAAATATTCGAAAAAACTGGGGCTATCCTATGCGCGATTGACACTGCGTGATACAAAATCGCGTTGGGGATCGTGCAGCAGTCAGGGGCATCTGATGTATTCTTGGCGACTGATCATGGCACCGGTCGATGTGTTGGAATATGTCGCAGCCCATGAAGTGGCCCATTTAGCCGAAATGAACCATTCATCGAAATTTTGGGCCGTCGTTGAACAGCTGTTTGGTGATTACAACGCGCAGAAAAATTGGCTGCGTACAGAAGGCGTAAAATTGCACCACTATCAATTTCAAGATTGACCTTGGCCAAAAATGTGATCACAAATCAAGAATGAAAAATGTATCAACCCCAACAGATACGTCGGCAGCACATGATCGTGTGTACCGCGGACTGCGTTCACGAATCATGCACGGTGAAATTTTGCCCGGTCACCCAATGACCCTGCGCGGAATCGGACACAGTTATTCAGTATCAATGACCCCAGCACGCGAAGCTGTGCGCCGCTTGGTCGCCGAAGGAGCGCTGGCAATGTCCAGCTCTGGACGTGTAGCAACCCCCGAGCTGTCGCATGAACGCATAGAAGAATTAGCGGCGCTGCGCTCGTTGCTAGAGGTCGAACTGGCATCGCGCGCATTGCCACGCGCGCACATCGCATTGATTGAACGACTGCAACGCATCAATGCGATGATCGGCGCGGCGATTGATGAACATGATGCAGTCGCCTATATTCGAACAAACCTTGAATTTCATCGAACGTTATATTTGCGTGCTCAGGCCCCGGCGATGTTGGCCATGGCCGAAACCGTTTGGCTGCAACTGGGCCCAACGATGCGCAAACTATATGGCGGATTGCAACGCAAAGAACCGCCACATTTTCACAAACTGATTTTAGCAGCCCTAAAATCCGGTGACGAACCGGGGCTGCGTTTGGCCGTGCGATCCGATGTCACCCAAGGGCTAAAGATGTTATCAGCATAACATGGGCGATGGTGGTTAGGCTGATAATCCTTTATTCCCCAAATCAAGGAATTTCTTGCGGCGTTGTGCGACCAAGTCATGTCCATCTTGCGCTGACAAGTCGGCCAACATTTTAGCCAAGGATGCACGCACCGCATCAATCGTCGCATCACGATCGCGATGGGCACCGCCCAGAGGTTCCGCAATAATTTCGTCGCAGACAGTTAGATTTTTCAAATCTTGGGCGGTCAGGCGCAGGGCCTCGGCTGCTTCTCGCATTTTCTCGGCATCTTTCCAAAGGATGGATGCGCAGCCCTCGGGGCTGATGACGGAATATACGGAATGTTCCAGCATTGCCACACGGTTGGCGGTTGCAAACGCAACAGCACCGCCGGATCCGCCCTCGCCGATAATAACAGAAATCACAGGTACGCCGACTTGCAAACATTTCTCGGTTGATCGGGCGATCGCTTCGGATTGGCCGCGCTCTTCTGCGCCTTTGCCGGGATATGCGCCTGGGGTGTCGACCAAGGTAATGATCGGCAAACCAAATTTATCTGCCATATCCATTAACCGAATTGCTTTGCGGTACCCTTCGGGACGAGCCATGCCGAAATTTCGCTCAATGCGTGATTTTGTGTCGTTCCCTTTTTCATGACCTATGACAACAACAGGTTGGTCATCAAAACGGGCCAGACCACCAATCACAGCGTGATCGTCGGCAAAATTACGATCACCTGCGAGGGGGGTAAATTCGGTAAACAAAGCATTGATATAATCGATGCAATGGGGGCGTTCAGGGTGGCGGGCCACTTGGCATTTACGCCATGGAGTTAGCGATTTGTACAGACCGACCAACATCTGTTCGGCCTTTTGATCCAACGCCGCCGCCTCGGATTCGACATCCATGCCTTCGCTTTTGCGCGCCAATGCTCGGAGTTCTTCGGCTTTGCCTTCGATTTCGGCAAGAGGTTTTTCAAAATCGAGGTAGTGCGTCATGCGTCTGCTCCGTTTGCGTTTGGGTGATATATGCGCAAGCTTTGCACAATTTGCAAGCCTAGGATGCAGTTCAGCAGCAATGAACTGGGGGTTTTGCACCCCCAGACCCCCGCAGAGTATTTGGGCAAAATTGAAAGTCTATGCGTCAGAGATCATTTCGAATTGTTTTACGATGACTTCCGCTTGTTTAATGGATGCGATATCGACAAGGCGGCCTTTGTAGACTGTGGCGCCTTCGCCTTTGGCTTTGGCTTGTTCCATTGCGTCAAGGATTTCGCGGGCCTCGGCGACGGCGTCGGCCGAGGGGGTGAATACATCATTGGCCAAGGCAACTTGTTTGGGGTGGATCGCCCATTTCCCCACCATTCCCAGCGTTGCTGAACGCAGAGCTTGGGCGCGGAAGCCATCGTCGTCGGAGAAATCACCAAAGGGACCATCGACTGGCAGAACACCATGGGTGCGGCACGCAGCAACGATTGCGGCCTGCGCCCAGTGCCATGGATCAGACCAATGTTTTTGCCCATCGCGGTACATGTAATAGTTTTCCTGAGTGCCCCCGATGCCCGTTGTTGCCATACCCATCGAGGCTGCGAAATCGGCGGCCCCGAGGGACATGGCCTGAAGGCGGGGGCTGGCTGCTGCGATTTCTTCGACGTGGGCGATGCCTGCGGCGGATTCGATAATCACCTCGAATGAGATTGGTTTGGTGCGGCCCTTGGCGCGTTCGATTGCTGTGACCAAGGCATCCACGGCGTAGATATCAGCTGCGCAGCCCACTTTGGGAATCATAATTTGATCTAGGCGGTGAGAGGCCTGTTCCAGCAGGTCCACAACATCGCGGTACCAATAGGGTGTATCTAGGCCATTGATCCGAACTGAAAGTGTTTTGGTGCCCCAATCAATTTCACTGATGGCCTGAATGATGTTTTTGCGGGCACTGTCTTTGTCTGATGGCGCCACGGAATCTTCTAGATCGAGGTTGATCACATCTGCCGCGCTGGCTGCCATTTTTTCAAAAATGGCGGGGCGGGATCCTGGTCCAAAGAGTTGGCAACGGTTTGGGCGTGCAACGGGTGTGGGTTGGATGCGGAATGACATGAGGTCTCCTTTGCGAAATGAAATTGCGAATTGCCTGTTGTATGAGTTATTAAATTGCGCGCGGGCTTGCAAGAATTTTCTGCATTCGCACAATACATTCCGCATTGCAGCGAATTGCCCGATATTGATCATCAAACAAAAGTTTTTAGAATATCCGTCGAATATTATCATAATTATTCAAATGAAATTTCGTATAATTCGATAAATGAGAAAGAAATAGAAATAATTTCGAGAGAAAGCGAGGTAAATTGCGCGTTGATAATGAATGAGGCCTGACATGATACAAACACCATATCTCTTGTTTTTGGGCGATGCGCCCGACCAATTGGCCGCGAAAGTGGCGCAAGGCATCAAAGACTGGCGCCCTGAAAACGCCGTAGCCCAATACCGAATGGACGGCTGCAACGCCGATCTAGGTATCGCAGACATGACATTGGCCCAAGCGCGCGACGCAGGCGCCAAGACGCTGGTTATTGGCGTAGCAAACCGCGGCGGGATCATTTCCGCTGCTTGGAAAGCTGTGTTGATCGAAGCCATTGAAATGGGATACGATTTGGCAAGTGGTCTGCATAATCTGTTGAATGATGAAACAGACTTGGTTGCCGCGGCCGAAAAACATGGCCGCACACTGTTTGATGTTCGTATTCCAACCGTTGACTATCCAATTGCAAACGGCAAAAAACGCAGCGGCAAGCGGTGTTTGGCCGTTGGCACAGATTGTTCTGTTGGAAAAATGTACACAGCCCTAGCCATGGACAAAACCATGCGCGAACGGGGGATGAAATCGACGTTCCGCGCCACAGGTCAGACCGGTATTTTGATCACAGGGGACGGTGTGCCATTGGATGCGGTCATCGCCGATTTCATGGCTGGTTCGGTGGAATATTTGACACCTGATAATGATGACGACCATTGGGATTTGATCGAAGGTCAGGGCAGCCTGTTCCATGTATCCTATTCCGGTGTGACAATGGCCTTGGTGCATGGCGGCCAGCCAGATGCGCTGATCCTGTGTCATGAACCCACGCGCCCGCACATGCGCGGTTTGCCTGATTACACGCCGCCTAGCTTGGAACAGGTGCGTGATGTGGCACTGACCCTGGCACGTGTTGGCAACCCTGCTTGTCAGGTTGTTGGCGTTTCGGTCAACACGCAGCATATGTCAGACGCGGATGCGCGGGCTTATTTGGCGCAGGTTGAAACAGATATGGGGCTACCTGCGACGGATCCATTCCGTTATGGTGCCGACAAATTGGTCGACGCATTAGCAGAGGTGTAACATGCAACGCACAATCACACGCGATGTGTTCAAACTGGCACAGGTTTTCACCATTTCGCGTGGATCGCGCAGCGAAGCACAGGTTTTGACCGTCTGCCTGTCGGACGGTCAACATCAGGGTGTGGGCGAATGTGTGCCCTATGCCCGCTATAACGAAACGCTAGACAGCGTCACAGCCCAGATTGACGCATTGCCAGATGCGTTTTCGCGTCAGGATTTATACGATCTGCTGCCAGCTGGCGCAGCCCGCAACGCGGTTGATTGTGCGCTGTGGGATTTGGCAGCGAAACAGGCGAGGAAACGGGTTTGGGATTTGATCGGCCTGCCGACGCCCAAACCGGAAATCACTGCCTATACCCTGTCGTTGGATACGCCCGAGGCAATGCGCGAACAGGCCATGAAACATGCCCATCGCCCATTGTTGAAAATCAAACTGGGCACCCCTGACGATATGCCCCGACTTGAGGCGGTGCGCGCAGGTGCGCCAAAATCTAAAATCATCGTCGATGCCAACGAAGGTTGGAGCGCTGAGGTCTATACCGATTTGGCCCCGCATTTGATACGGCTGGGCGTGGCATTGGTTGAACAACCCCTGCCCGCGGCGGATGATGATGCCTTGATCGGCATGGACCGCCCCGTTCCCGTTTGCGCAGATGAAAGCTGCCATGACACCAACAGCCTGCCACATTTGGTGGGTAAATATGATGTCGTAAACATTAAACTGGACAAAACCGGCGGCCTGACCGAGGCGCTGGAATTGAAACGTGCAGCATTGGCCGCAGGCTACGATATTATGGTCGGATGCATGGTGGGCAGTTCGCTGGCCATGGCCCCTGCGACCCTGATTGCCCAAGGCGCGATGATCACAGACCTTGACGGACCGTTATTATTGGCCCAAGACCGTGACACACCATTGAAATTTGATGCGGCAGGCGTCCACCCACCGCACCCCAATTTATGGGGATAAAGAAAGGAACAAAACCATGACCCGTACTGTATATGTCAACGGCGAATATCTGCCCGAAACAGAAGCCAAAGTTTCGATTTTTGACCGTGGCTTTCTGATGGCAGATGCCGTCTACGAGGTGACCTCGGTTCTTGGTGGCAAATTGATTGATTTTGACGGGCATGCGGTACGGTTGGAACGGTCGTTGAACGAATTGGACATCGAAAACCCAATTAGCAAAGCGGATCTGCTGGAAATCCATCGCGAATTGGTGCGTTTGAATGACATCACAGACGGCATGATTTACCTGCAAATTTCGCGCGGCGCGCCGAATGATCGTGATTTCGTATTTCCAGATCCCGAAACAACCAAGCCAACGGTTGTCTTGTTCACCCAAAACAAACCTGGATTGGCAAACAGCCCCGTTGCGAAAACAGGGATCAAGGTGATTTCGATCCAAGATGTCCGCTGGGGTCGCCGTGATATTAAAACCGTTCAGCTGCTCTATCCATCTATGGGCAAAATGATGGCCAAGAAAGCAGGCTGCGATGACGCATGGATGGTCGAGGATGGATTCGTCACCGAGGGCACATCAAACAATGCCTATATCATCAAAGGCAACAAAATCATCACCCGCGCCCTGTCAAATGACATCTTGCACGGCATCACCCGTGCCGCTGTTTTGCGTTTTGCCCAAGAGGCACAGATGGAGGTCGAAGAGCGCAATTTCACCATTACCGAGGCACAGGACGCGGATGAAGCGTTTATCACATCCGCATCGACATTCGTCATGCCCGTTGTGGAAATTGATGGTGCAGCTGTGGGCACCGGAGCGGTTGGCCCCTTGGCCACACGTCTGCGCGAAATTTACCTAGATGAAAGCATCAAGGCCGCGGTTTAACGCGGCCCACAAGGTTTACAAAATCTGTGCATTTACGGCCCTTAGGTGCTCATCCACCAGGGCCGTTTCTGTTTGTGATAACTGTTGTGCGCGGGGATAGCGGGGATCATTGCGATCATTTAGGATCGGTGTATCCCAACCATCTGTTGTGTCCATAAAATGGGCAACACCCTGCGGCCCAAACACATGCAAATACCCCTGCAACACCACATCCAGATAGCTTAGCAAAATGGGGTGTTCCGTATCGGGCAAATAACAGGTGGCCTGTGGGATTGAATAAATCGCGACATGCAAATCAGGGTGATGATCGTGATCCACCTGACCCGTTGCATGCAGGCGATCGTATCCAATTTCGCGGGCATCCAGCGCCTGCCAATCAGCATTGGGAACTTGGGCGATCAAACCCTGTAACTGCGTGGTTTCATCCGGAACAATGGTTAAAAACGCCTGATCGCGCATGTCTGTGCGCCGCCAGATACGCCGCCAGCCGCGCAATACCGCGGGTCGTGTATCTTGGTACACATGTGTTTTTGCATTGACCAAACTGCCATAGCCAAAAAAATACGGATCCATGCCTGCCTCCTGCCTATGATGGGTTTTTGATCCAAGGACGACCCATTGTCAAATGGTCGCTTTTGAAAACTATTTAGTCGGTAATGATTATTTGTCTTGCAAGACTTTGGGATTTAAATTATCCAGTATACCATTGAACACGGGAGAACTGGAAAACCAGTGCCGAAGGAGCAACCGCCCCGGAAACTCTCAGGCGCAAGGACCGCGTTCTATAAAAACTCTGGAGAGTGATGCAGCGCATCCGCCGAAGGGATAACGATCTCAGGCACAGGTACAGAGGGGGCATCGCAGTTTGGGCACACCCCAGACAAATGTGGTGCCGGACATCCGGCCAAACTATAAGAGGACCGGATGGGCGAGGACCTAAACAAAACGCCGTTTTACGACATGCACCTGAAAAACGGGGCCAAAATGGTGCCCTTTGCGGGTTATGACATGCCGGTGCAATATCCATTGGGCGTGATGAAAGAACACCAACACACACGGACCAAGGCCGGTTTGTTTGACGTCAGCCATATGGGGCAGGTGATTTTGCGTGGGGCAGATTACACATCAACCGCGCGCGCCTTGGAAAGATTGATCCCGATGGATGTCCAAGGTTTGGCCGAAGGTCGCCAGCGCTATGGGTTCTTTACCAATGATGCCGGCGGTATTTTGGATGATCTGATGTTTGCAAACCGCGGCGATCACATTTTTATGGTGGTCAATGCAGCGTGTAAAACCGCCGATGTTGCCCATTTGCGCGCGCATTTGGAACCCGAAATCCATGTCAAAGAAATCACAAATCGCGCCTTGCTGGCATTGCAGGGCCCCATGGCCGAGGCCGTATTGGCCGAACATTATCCCCCCATCGTCGACATGAAATTTATGGATGTCGATACGATCCCGATTGCTGGCGCTGAATGCTGGGTATCACGGTCAGGCTATACCGGTGAGGATGGGTTTGAAATTTCGATCCCACATGCGGCGGCGGAAACTGTGGCTGCGGCCTTGGCCGATCACGCAGATGTGGAATGGATCGGTCTGGGCGCACGCGATAGCCTGCGGCTTGAGGCAGGTTTATGCCTGTATGGCCATGATATCGACACTGGCACAACCCCAGTTGAGGCAGGTTTGACATGGGCCATTCAACAATCGCGTCGCGCGGGCGGATCAGCCACTGGCGGATTTCCTGGGGACAGCATTATTTTAGACCAAATGTCCCAAGGTGTATCGCGCAAACGCGTCGGTCTGACACCACAAACCCGCGCCCCCATGCGTGAAGGCGTGGTATTATACGCAAGCGAAGACAGCAGCACCCAAATTGGCACAGTTACGTCAGGTGGGTTTGGCCCCACAGTCGAGGCCCCCGTTGCCATGGGATATGTTGCCACTGAAATGGCTGTGACAGGAACCGTATTATTTGGTGAGGTGCGTGGCAAACGGCTGCCCATTGCGGTCAGCCCCCTGCCCCATACCCCACCTAATTTTAAACGCTGAGCAAGGAGAGACCAGCAATGAAATTTACAGAAGAGCATGAATGGCTGCGCGAGGAGGATGGTGTCATCGTGGTCGGAATTACCGAACATGCCAGTACGCAACTGGGGGACATCGTATTTATCGAACTGCCCGAAGAAGGCACCACAGTATCAAAAGACGATGAAATCGTTGTGATTGAAAGCGTAAAAGCCGCATCGGATATTTTGTCACCGCTGGACGGGGAAATCGTCGAAGTGAACGAAATGTTGGTAGATGAACCATCAAAGGTGAATGACGATCCGATGGGGGACGCGTGGTTTTTCAAAATCAAGCCGTCCGACCCATCACAGATGGACGATTACCTGAATGAGGATGCTTATAATAAGCTGATCGGTTAAGTATTGCGCCCGTCGGAGCCTCCGGCGGGAGTATTTTTCACAAAAATGAAAGTGCCTTGCGCCAAAGGAGCGAAGATGTCGTTTACGCCCACGGATTATTTGCCATATGATTTTGCGAACCGCCGCCATATTGGGCCATCGCCCCAAGAAATGGACAAGATGTTGCAGATTGTTGGGGCGCCAAGCCTTGATGCGTTGATTGAACAAACGATACCAGCATCCATTCGGCAGGCCGAGCCACTGGATTTTGGTAAGGCTTTGTCAGAGCGTGAGTTGTTATATCGCATGCGCGTGACCGCATCGAAAAACCGCGTATTATCAAGTTTGATTGGGCAGGGATATTATGGCACGGTTACGCCCCCTGTGGTCCAACGCAATATTTTGGAAAACCCAGCTTGGTATACAGCATATACCCCCTATCAGCCCGAGATTTCGCAGGGGCGATTGGAAGCATTATTGAATTTCCAAACCATGGTGTCGGATTTGACTGGTCTGGAGATAGCCAACGCGTCCCTGCTGGATGAGGCCACGGCCTGTGCCGAGGCCATGACCATGGCGCAACGCGTGGCAAAATCAAAGGCAAAGGCGTTTTTTGTGGATGAAAACTGTCATCCGCAGAATATTGCGGTGATGCAAACCCGTGCAAAACCATTGGGCATTGAAATTATCGTTGGCGCGCCTGAAAGTTTGCAAGCGGATCAGGTTTTTGGCGCCATATTCCAATATCCTGGCACTTATGGTGATTTGCGTGATTTTTCAGCTGCGATAGCAGAGTTGCATGCCGCCAAGGCCATCGCAATTATGTCGGCCGACATTTTGGCCTTAACCCTGTTGAAAGAACCCGGTGCCATGGGCGCCGATATTGCCGTGGGATCGACCCAGCGGTTTGGCGTGCCCGAGGGATTTGGCGGACCGCATGCCGCCTATATGGCGACCAAGGATGCATATAAACGGTCCATGCCGGGGCGCATTGTTGGCATTTCCGTCGATATTCACGGGAACAAGGCTTATCGGTTGGCTCTGCAGACCCGTGAACAGCATATTCGACGCGAAAAGGCCACGTCGAATGTGTGTACGGCACAGGCATTGCTGGCAGTCATGGCGTCGTTTTATGCGGTATTCCACGGGCCTGAGGGCCTAAAGGCCATCGCGCAGCGGATCCATCGCAAAACTGTTCGTTTGGCCAAAGGGTTAGAGGCCGCGGGGTTCACGGTTGAGCCAGCGGCGTTTTTTGACACGATTACCGTTGATGTCGGCCTGTTGCAGCGCGGTGTATTGCAAGCGGCGGTAAACGAAGGTGTCAACCTGCGTCGCGTGGGCAAAACCAAGATCGGGATTTCGCTGGATGAGCGGACCCGCAAAGATACGATTGAGGCGGTTTGGCGCGCCTTTGGTATTGAACGTCAGGACAATGATTATACGCCTGAATATCGTGTGCCCGATGCGTTGCACCGCACAACGACATATCTGGAACATGATGTGTTCCATATGAACCGTGCAGAAACCGAAATGATGCGGTATATGCGGCGCTTGGCCGATCGTGATTTGGCATTGGATCGCGCGATGATCCCACTGGGATCCTGTACCATGAAACTGAATTCGGCGGCCGAAATGATGCCTGTCAGCTGGCGTGAATTTTCGCTGATGCACCCCTATGCGCCATTGGATCAGGCCCAAGGCTATGTCGAGTTGATCGAAGATCTGAGCCAAAAGCTATGTGTGATCACAGGCTATGATGCCATGTCAATGCAACCCAATTCCGGCGCGCAGGGCGAATATGCTGGTCTGCTGACCATCAGCGAATACCACGCCGCGCGTGGCGAAGGGCATCGCAACATTTGTTTAATCCCGACATCTGCCCATGGCACCAACCCCGCCAGCGCGCAGATGGTCGGATGGAAAGTGATCCCCGTTGAAACCGCAGATAACGGCGATATCGACGTGGACGATTTCCGTGCTAAGGCGGAAAAATATTCCGATGTCTTGGCGGGCTGCATGATCACATACCCATCGACCCATGGTGTATTCGAAGAAACCGTCCAAGAGATTTGCCAAATCACCCATGACCACGGGGGGCAGGTCTATATCGACGGGGCGAATATGAATGCCATGGTGGGCCTGTCACGACCCGGCGATTTGGGCGGCGATGTCAGCCATTTGAATTTGCACAAAACCTTTGCCATTCCACATGGCGGCGGTGGTCCCGGCATGGGACCGATTGGGGTGAAATCGCATTTGGCCCCCTATCTGCCAGAAAACACAGGCGCCGTTTCGGCAACGCCGTTTGGGTCGGCGTCGATCCTGCCGATTTCATGGGCCTACTGTTTGATGATGGGCGGCAGCGGCCTGACGCAGGCAACGCGCGTGGCCATTTTGAACGCAAACTATATCGCCAAACGGCTAGAGGGTGCGTTTGAGGTTCTCTACAAAGGCAAGCAAGGTCGCGTCGCACATGAATGCATTCTAGACGTCCGCCCCTATGCAGAATCGGCCCATGTCACAGTCGAAGACATTGCCAAGCGCTTGATGGACGCTGGGTTCCACGCCCCCACCATGAGCTGGCCGGTTGCAGGCACATTGATGATCGAACCGACCGAGTCTGAGACCAAAGCAGAGCTTGACCGGTTCTGTGATGCGATGCTGGCCATTCGTGAGGAAATTCGCGCGATTGAGGTGGGCGAAATAGATGCGGAAAACAATCCATTGAAAAACGCGCCCCACACAATCGAAGATTTGGTGGGCGACTGGGATCGCCCCTATAGCCGTGAACAGGGGTGTTTCCCCGCGGGCGCATTCCGCGTTGACAAATATTGGCCCCCCGTTGGACGGGTCGATAACGCCTATGGCGATCGAAATCTGATCTGTGTTTGTCCGCCTATGTCAGATTATGCAGAGGCCGCAGAATAAAAACCAAAACAGCAAAAAACAAACTGCTACATTAAGCGCATTGAAATTTCGTGACCAATCTTGTATCGAACGGTCATGAATTTCAATGCGTCTGCACATGCAGCTGGACCAATTCCGGTCCGTTGGGTGCCAGACATCCTAACGTTCCCGTCAGGCTGAAAAGGTGTAAATAAGATGACCGATACCGCAAACCCCGATATATTGTATACCATTGTAGACGAAGCGCCCGAGCTGGCCAGCGCGTCATTATTGCCGATCATCCGATCCTTTGCCAAAGCGGCGGGTGTCAGTGTCGGGACCAAAGACATCTCTTTGGCGGGGCGAATCATTGCAACATTTTCTGAATACTTGACAGCGGATCAGCGTCAGGCTGACGATTTGGCCGAATTGGGCCAGTTGGTCAAAACACCCGATGCCAATGTAATCAAACTGCCAAACATTTCCGCATCTGTGCCTCAGCTGGTTGCCGCAGTCAAAGAATTGCAATCCCAAGGATACGCGCTGCCCGATTACCCAGAAGAGCCAAAGACAGACGAAGAAAAAGCAATTCGCGCAAAATACGACACGATCAAAGGATCGGCTGTGAACCCCGTCCTGCGCGAAGGCAACTCAGACCGTCGTGCGGCGAAGGCTGTGAAAAACTATGCGATGAAAAACCCGCATTCGATGGGAACATGGGTCGCGGACAGCAAAACACATGTGTCCACAATGGGCGCCAATGATTTTTATTCAAACGAACTGTCCACAACTGTGACAGCGGCCCAAGCAGGACCTGCAAAAATCGAATTTATCGCTGAAAATGGTGATGTCACAGTATTGAAGGACGGCATCGATCTGGCCGAAGGCACCGTGGTTGACGCAACATTCATGAATGCTGCTGCGCTGCGCGATTTCCTGCGGGCCCAAATCGCCGAGGCCAAAGACCAAGGCGTGCTGTTTTCCCTGCACATGAAGGCCACGATGATGAAGGTGTCCGACCCAATCATCTTTGGTCACGCGGTTTCCGTATTTTTTGAAAAATCATTCGCAAAACACGCGGATGCATTGGCCAAATTGGGTGTGAACCCCAATTCAGGTTTGGGCGATGTGTTGGCACGCGTGGCAGATCACGCCGACATCTTGGCTGATTTTCAGGCGGAATTGGCGGATGGACCTGCCATGTATATGGTCGACAGCGACCGTGGCATCACCAACCTACACGTGCCATCTGACGTGATTATCGACGCATCCATGCCTGCGGTCATCCGCGCAGGTGGCAAGGGATGGGGACCAGACGGCAAAGAGGGCGACACCAAATGTGTCATCCCAGACAGCTGCTATGCCCCTGTGTACGACGAAAGCATCAAGTATTTCAAAGAAACCGGCGCCTTGGATCCAACAACATCCGGTGCCGTGGCCAACGTTGGCCTGATGGCGCAAAAGGCCGAAGAATACGGATCGCACCCCACCACATTCGAAATGGCCGCAGCTGGACGCGTGCGTTACACGGCGGCAAATGGCGATGTGTTGCACGAACAATCCGTAAACGCGGGCGATATCTGGCGTTCATCCTCGGCGAAAAAAGCGCCAATCATCGACTGGGTGAACCTAGGGATCGAACGTCAGGCCCTGACTGGATCACAGGCGATTTTCTGGCTGGACGCAAACCGCGCGCATGATGCGGAATTGATCAAATATGTCGAACCAATTTTGGCTGAAAAAGGTCTGGCAGATAAATTCCAAATCCTTGCCCCCCGCGAAGCGACCCGTTTGACATTGGAAACAATCCGCACAGGGGCCGACAGCATTGCCATAACCGGCAACGTATTGCGCGATTATCTGACCGATCTGTTCCCCATTTTGGAATTAGGCACATCGGCGAAAATGTTGTCGATTGTGAAATTGATGCAGGGCGGTGGTTTGTTCGAAACCGGTGCCGGCGGATCGGCCCCCAAACACGTGCAACAGTTGGTGCAGGAAAACCACCTGCGCTGGGACAGCTTGGGCGAATTCTGTGCCTTGGGCGAAAGCTTTGCGTTCCTAGCCAACCAAAAAGGCAACGCCAAAGCGGGCGTTATGGCCACCGCAATTGAAGCCGCGACCCAAGGGATTTTGGACAACAACAAATCCCCATCGCGTCGTGTCGGTCAACCTGACAACCGCGACAGCCATTATTACTTTGCGCTGTATTGGGCCCAAGCCTTGGCTGCACAAACGGATGATGCCGAAATCGCAGCACATTTTGCGCCCATCGCCCAAGCCTTGGCCGAGAACGAAGCAAAAATCGCAGCCGAATTCGCGTCCGTTCAAGGTGCGCCAGCTGATTTGGGTGGCTATTATCATGCTGACCCCGCCAAAGTGGCAGCTGTCATGCGCCCCAGCGCGACATTGAACGCAATCATCGGCTAAGGCCCATGACATAAGTATCACAAACAAAAAAGAGGGGCACTGCCCCTCTTTTTTATGTCAAACGCGGCGCGATCTAGCCGCCGCGCATTTGTTGTAAAAAATGCACCTCAGCCCCATCTGGCAGGGCCATCGCCGGATTGGGCGGCACGATGTCCCCATCAATGGCCACCGACACACCCTGGTCGAATATCGGGCCCAACCCGGGGTATTGGGCAACCAGATCCGACATGGCCCGCCCCAAGGTTGGCGCGGTTGTTTCAAATTCTAGGGTGCCATCTGTGAACCGGCGCAGGCCGGACCACAGTACAATTTTAACCATTCTTTGACGCCTTGATCGCCGCCAATAATTTGGATGGCGTGATTGGCAAATGCCGCATCCGAACGCCTGTTGCCGCCGCAACTGCGTTTGCCACGGCTGGCAGCGGCGGGGCAATCCCCGTTTCGCCAACGCCGCGCACACCATAGGGGTGGCCGGGGTTGGGAACCTCGACAATGACGGTGTCGATCATCGGCAAATCCGATGCAACAGGCACACGGTAATCCAAAAACACAGGGTTTTGCAGACGGCCCATATCGTCATAGACGTATTCTTCGTTCAGCGCCCAGCCGATCCCTTGGACAGCACCACCCTGATACTGACCCTCGACATAGGCGGGGTGAATCGCGCGGCCCGCATCCTGAACAACCAGATAGCGCAGGATTGTTGTGCGGCCCGTTTCAGGATCGACCTCAACATCCACAACATGGGTGCCGAAGCTTTCGCCAACGCCTGCGGGCACAGATTCGTGATGCCCTGCAATCGGGCCGCCCGTATTGGACATGGCAGCCCCAATTTCGCCGATCGTCATGGGGGGATATTCGCCGGCATTTGGCCCCGCAGGATGCGCCGCACCATCGCGCCATTCCACCGCATCGGGTTCGATGCCCCATTTTGCGGCTGCGCGTTTGCACATTTCAACGATCATGCCTTGCGCGGCCTCGACTGTGGCTTTGCCTGTGGCGAATGTTGCGCGGCTGCCGTGGGTGGGTTCGTTCACGCCCAAGGCACCGGTTTCAACGATATTGACCCGCACATTGTCATAGGGAATTTCCAGCGTTTCCGCGGCCATCATCGCCATAGACGCGCGGCTGCCGCCGATGTCTGGTGTACCGATCGATACGGTCACGGTGCCATCTTCGCCCAAGGCCATGGACACCGATGTATCCCCACCGTGGTTAAACCAAAATCCCGATGCAATACCGCGGCCTTGGTTGGGGCCCAGTGGCGCAGATAAATTTGGATGCGCCTGTGTTGCGGCCAAGGTTTCATTCAACCCGATAACCCCAAATTTCGGGCCAAAGCTGGATGTTTCATGCGATTGTGCCGCGTTTTTCACGCGAACGTCTAGTGGGTCCAGCCCCAATTCATTGCACATTTCGTCCAACAAACTTTCAACGGCGAATGCCGCCATGGGCGATCCGGGCGCGCGATAGGCCGCAGCCTTGGGACGGTTGGCCAAGACGTCATAGCCCACATGCTGCAACGCAGGCACTTTGTACGCGGCAAAGGCACAATACAATGCCATATCAACAGGCGCCCCAGCAAAGGCACCGCCCTGCATGCGAAACGTCGCTGATCCAGCGGTAATTTTACCATCCTTGGTCATGCCAATTTTGACATCCATCGATGCCGATGCAGTCGGACCCGTGGCGCGCAGCACCTCGGATCGGGACATCACGATTTTCACGGGCCGGCCACCTGCCTTGCGGCTAAGCGCCAAAGACAGAGGTTCCATGAAAATCGTGGTTTTGCCCCCAAATCCGCCACCAATCTCGGATGGGGTGACGCGCAGTTGTGACGCATCAAGCCCCAGAACTTGGGTACACATTTTGCGAATGTACCAATGCCCTTGGGTACAGACCCACATTTCGCCTTTGCCATCAGCCCCCATTTGGCCCATGCAGGCATGGGGTTCGATATAGCCTTGGTGGGCGGCTTCGGTTTTATATTGATGTTCGCGCACGATGTCGGCTTTGGCAAATCCGTCCTCAAGGTCGCCATGTCCAAATTCGATATATCGCACCACGTTTGGATGCAGCCCGTCGGGGACGGAATGATCGGCAGCGCCTTCGCGAATAATGGGCGCGTCAGGGGCCATGGCGGCATCGACATCCGTGACATGGGGCAGAATTTCATATTCCACCTCAATCAACTTGGCCGCATCGCGGGCCAATTGCGCAGATGTGGCAGCCACGGCCGCAACCGCGTGTCCATCATAGAGGGCACGTTCGCCCGCCATGGTGTTTTCTTGCAGATCCCATGCCTCGCCCGTCAGGCCGGTTGGGAAATCATCACGCGTCACAACCGCCTTGACCCCGGACAGGGCCAGCGCCTTGGACGCGTCGATTTTGACGATCCGCGCATGGGCGTGGGGCGATCGGACAACAGCACCATGCAGCAGCCCCGCTGCCGAAATATCGGCACCATAACGCGCGCGGCCCGTGACTTTGTCCAACCCATCTGGGCGGTCGGGTCGTGTGCCGACAATGCGCAATTCGTTTGCAGTATCTTTCGCCATTATGCCGCCCCCCGCATTTCCGCGGCGGCATCCATGACCGCGCGAATGATTTTGTCATACCCTGTGCAGCGGCACAGATTGCCTGCCAACCAATACCGAACCTCGGTTTCGTTTGGATCTGGATTTTTCTCTAATAATGCCTTGGCCGCCACCAAAATGCCTGGTGTGCAGAACCCACATTGCAGCGCGGCATGTTCGATGAATTTCCGCTGCAACGGGTGCAATTCGCCATCTTGGGCCATGCCTTCGATGGTTTCGATCTGTTTATCCTGTGCCTCGACGCCCAGCATCAGGCATGAACAGACCAAAGTGCCATCGACGGTCACAGAACAGGCACCGCAGTCGCCTGTGGAACATCCCTCTTTCGTGCCAGTCAATTCCAATTGATCGCGTAAGCAATCCAACAATGTGTCGCGCGGATCGGCAAGAAATTCGACCTCTTCGCCATTGACCTTGGTGGTTATGTGAATTTTCGACATCACTTGGTTCCTTTCGCACGATCATAGGCAATTTTTGCGGCACGCTTGGCCAAAACACCTGCGACATCTGTTCTGAATTCAGCGGTCCCGCGTTTGTCAGAGATAGGTTTCACCGCAGCCGAGACAACCGCCGCTAGTTTATCCAGCGCATCCGTGTCCAGTGTCGTGCCGATGATCGTATCTGCTGCATCAGCCAAAACAATAACAGTTGGCGCCACGGCCCCCATGGCAACGCGGGCTGTGGCCACGCGATCACCATCCAATGTCAGATTAACTGCGCAACCGACGACAGCGATGTCCATTTCAGTGCGCGGCGTAAACCGCAGATAGGCGTCGCCGCCCTGCGCATTGCGGGCAGGTATCGTCAGGGATGCGATAATCTCACCTTTATTCAACGACGTTTTGCCCGGGCCCACGGGAATATCGCCAACCGCAATATCACGCGCGCCGTTTGGACCGACCACATGCGCAATGGCACCTGCCGCGATCATGGCTGGCACGCTATCCGCGGCCGGCGATCCATTGCACAGGTTGCCCGTCAATGTGGCGCGGCCCTGCACTTGGGTGGATCCGACCAGCTCTAGCCCCTCAACAATACCGGGATAATCGGCGCAAAATTCAGCATGCGCGCCCAATTCAGCGCCCGCCACGGCGGCGCCGATGGTCCAGCTGCCATCAGCATTTTTAACAATGTCTTTCACGCCCGGAATATGTTTCAGGTCGATCATATCGTCAGGCGTTACCATGCCTGCGCGCATCTGCACCAAAACATCCGTTCCGCCCGCCAGATACCGGATAATACCCGTGGCATCAGCGGCAATCTGCGCTGCATCCTCAAAAGTTTTTGGACAATGATATTTCATGTGCGTCCCCTGTGGTCCTATCAACACTGCAAGGACAAAGCAGCACGCAAAAATAATCCGCTAGCCGATTATTCCAACGTGCTGCAATATCCCGTTTGCAGCACTATGCACCAACTTGGTCGGGAATGCCTAGTCCCAATGCGACAAATTTATGTTTGAAACAGGCCAGAGGACAGGGCAATCACACAGCCAACAATACCCTGCCGCATATCCCCAGTGAATTTTTCGAATCCCGCGCTAAGTGTCCCCAATACCGCAGCAACACTAGGACAAAGTCATGAAAACATTGGGTCAGATTGCAACGTATAGGATGGTGATAACCTGCGCCATGTGTAAAACAGTTCAGACGCATGTTGTTGCGAATTTGATATTGGTCATGGGCGACCAAGCCACCCCGCATGATGTCCGCCAGCGGGCAGTGTGCCCATCCTGTGCCACCCGCGGCGACAATACATATCGCATTATTGACCCCCAGAAAGACATAGCATGAAGTACATCTGTGAAGTCACAAGCTTGCTGATGCAAGCCGCTGAAAGTCGCTATGAAATCAGCAAGGCAGCGTTGCACAAGGCCCAAAGCGACCCATCAACCCCGCCAGATCAGCTGGCTCAGGCGCGCTCCGAACATATGCGCGCGGCCAAGGATTATTTGGCCATTGCCTTTAAAACACGTTTTTTGGCGACCAGCACACCAAACCCCGATCATAAATCAGTTTACGATCCCACAGGATCCGACATATCGTAATGCAACGAAAGAATATGGGAATTGTGACATGCTAAAATTGATCGACAATCGGCTGAATGCAGATGTGCTGTATACCCTGCAAAAAATGGGGCACGGGGATGTTTTGATCATTGCCGATGCAAATTTTCCGTCCGACAGCATATCAAAATCAACGATTTCTGGTCGGGTCTTGCCTATGGAAAATCTGACCGCACCAGAGGCGATTGATGCAATCTTGACCCTGTTGCCGCTGGATACCTTTGTTGATGACTTTGCTGGACGCATGCAAGTCGATGGCCAGCCCGAATATTTACCGCCCGTTCAACAAGAGGTGGCCGAGATTGTCAAAAAACATGACGGCCACGATAGGGACATGATTTCCATCGAACGACAAACATTCTATGACGTAGCGCGCCACAGCTATGCCATTGTTCACACCAGCGAAACACGTTTGTTCGGCTGCTTTATACTGCGCAAAGGTGTAATTTTCCCTGACGGCTAGGATATCGGCGCAAACCAACTGATCTCCCACTACCTCGCAACGCCGACCGCAAAACGTTGGCAGCAATCATAAGCCACCACTTCTCCCCAATAAGCCATCGCACATTGCAAACGTGGCCTTTGACAGTACGCCGACCTAATCGTGCTGCTATCTACGATGTGCAGGAGGCTATGGAGTTTGCACAAGCCAAACTTGATAACGCTATGACGTATAAACAGGCGGAGGATTGGTAATGACTGTCCCTCAAAACACCCCCCCCGACCACCAGCCTTACAACGGACACCATGGCGATAGATAGAAAGGCACACTGGGAACGCGAAGACGCCTATCAAAAGGTGATTTTGGAATTTAGAGAAAGTTGGCGCCTCATCAAATGCAAGAATAATCGCCAATATGTTATCCAGCAACGATCATGTAAAAAGCCGAACGTAGGCGTTTGGATTGGCAAAAGCCATAACACGACCAAATCTGGCCTAATCCTATCTTGTTCGCGGTTAGGTTTGCTGTGTGACATGGACGTGATTCAACGACTTTTACTCCTGCCCATGCAACCCAGTCAGGAGGCGCGAAATGGTTAATTATCCACTATCACCCAAGGCAAAGCGCACAGGACAAGGGTACATCGATGTTTGCCCTGCACATGAAGATAAAAATCCGTCCTTGAGTATTACAGAAACAAAAGACGGTAAGTTATTACTACATTGCTTTTGTGGCTGCTCCTTTGAGGAAAGTATTTCCCGTTGGTGTCGCCACTGAAAGCTTTGGTCGTAAAATGGCAGACCATGAAAACTATCCAGCCAATCGCAAAGTGGTGTCACGCGATAATTGGCGGAATAGCTTTATGAAAATGCGGATAGACGGCGGCGTAAAGACGGCTTCCGTGAAAAAGGACTTTGACCGTCAAAGTGCGAAGCTGCAGGAAAACGGGGTGATCCACGCATACAATGACATGGTGTGGTTTATCCATGAAGAAGACAGACAAGACAATTGACGGACATGTCTGACTTGTCTCGCAGGACATTCGCAGATGGACAGACATGGACACACCCCTAAAGGGGTGTCCTGATGTCCAACGTGTCCTTGGTTTTTATGATTTAATAATAATAAAGCCAGCAGCTAAAAGTTATATGTTGCTTGCGCCCAAAACCTAGTTTGTTTTTTGACATTATTAATGTTCGTGTTCAGTAACTTTGCAGCTACCAGTTCAAGACCAAATGTATCATTGAAGGGTAAATATGCCCCAATCCCTGAACCAAGCGCATAAACCTCATTCTTAACGGCAGCGTTTCCACCATCCCATCCCGACCATGTAGCGTGGTTTAACTTAGCGTTTGCGCCTTCTACAAAACCATACAATGAAGTTCCATTTTCGCGTTGATAGGAATAGCGAACATTACCCCACACGCCAGCATCTGCTGAAGCATCCCCGATATTCAAAGAACGTAACGCGGATGGTCCACTTAGATTTAGTTTCTGACTACCATCTAAATTTTTGTTCGCAAATTGCGCTTGAACTTCTCCACTCAGAATATTGCGCTCAGACAAATTCCTTTTTCCAGACAAACTCACACTCGCAATAGCAAAATCACCATGTGTTTTACGCGTTGACTGATCAGACGAAAAAGCGCTTGAACCTACGCCTAGATCAATGCGACCCAACTTCATGAATAGAGACAAATTTAGGAGCTTACCCTCATCGGCTTCATTAAAAAGAGGAGCATCAATTTTGATAGCAAAGGCTTGGATTTGCTTATCGCTTTTCTTGATGCCTAAAATGTAGTCTTTTGCCTCTGTACGATTAAATGAGATGTCTAACTTTGGGGAATTGCTGTCGCGATCACGAAGATCAATGTCATAGATTTTGATTTCATATTTTTTGACATCGCCCTTGATTTTTAACGGTGCAAAACTGCCCCCCAAGCTGTAATCAGAATACCCAATATCTAATCCCGCTCTGAAAGTTTCATTTTGCAAGCCTACGCTAGTTCCAAAGTCTAAAGAAAAAGTATCCTTAGTTTTTTCGGAAGTTAGATTAAACTGCTCTCCGTATCCAAGTGGACTTTCTAGCCCAAGCCGCAGCCCTAGGCGTCCAGCATCACCACCCGCAAGATGGTTGTCGACTATGATTGAGCCGTTAAATACAGGCGTATCTTGGACAAAGGCAGTCACATCCGTTGCCGCATCCTCCTGTCCCTCTTCAAGCTCCGCTGCCACAAAAACGCCAGAAATAGCGTTTGCCTTTTTGATGCCGTATTCAAGTGACCTAAGATCAAGAAACTCACCTTTTTCTTGGCCCTTCATGATGATTTCAAACAAGTCTTCTTCTGTCAGTTTGGATCGCTCTGTTTCAAATTGCGCTAAGAAGTTTCCTGTTTTTGCCTCTATTACACCGACCGTAAGGACGCCGTTGGCGATAGTTTGCTCTGGCAAGTACGCCGCAGCCCAGTGACCGTACTCTCGATATGCAAAGCCTACCTGTGAGACGATGGCGTCAATGTCTTTCATTTCGAGCGATCTATCAAAAAACGAATATAGCTTCTGATTAAGGTCATCATCGCTCACAAGAGAATTACCTACAAATTCGATCCTAGAAATTGTCAACGTTGGCGCAGTCTGGGCAGCGGCAGGAGATAAAAGTACAAAAAATAGGATCGCCGCGCAGGTGACCATACAGACAATGTTTCTAGTTTGAACAGTCATTCTAGTAGTCACTGAGTCTGCCCATCTAGTCGCGCGAAAGCGTCAGTAAAACCAAGCAAGGAGACCTTTGCCGTAATATCGCCATTTACGACTGATCGCAGCTGCATCACAAGTTCGTTGCCGCCTTTTAGAGCGTTGATAAGTTCGATTGACGCACGCTCTGCGACAAAACAAGCCTGCGGATTACAAAAGCTGTAACCAAGTTCTACAAGAGGTGAATTGTCCACTTTCAGATCAACAGGTTTTTTTAAATCGATGAGCGTTGGCACTGCAATTTGGAAGAGTGGATCTAACTCGTCTTTGTTAATTTGGAAGCTCAATTGAGCAAAGGTTCCACCATCTGAAGATAAGATCTTTGTTACGATTTCGCATTGTTCTTCAGCAGAGGACATCAAGCAGTTGTAGGTCCAATCCTTGTATCTCTCATTGGTTATTTTAGCGTCAGGTTGTGATTGAGAATTTACAGCCGAAACCCCAAGTCCGAAGAAGAAAACAAGTGTTGATATTACTGATCTCATTGACCTTCTCCTTGCTGAATACGAACAACAGTCTCCGCGCTGTCGCCATATTGATCCCTGCCAATCAGCTTTATCTCTAGCAAGATTGGTCCTGATGTTGGACGATTACCTATAATTCGATTCTCTGGTGCATCATATCGTAACCATGATGGCAATGGAGAGCCGTCCGACATCTCAACACTCACTTCGATCTCAGCTGCGGGATCTGTATGCTTAAACACATCATCGGAAACCTGATAGATGAATGTGTCAGAGTACAGCTCCACAGCTTCGAGTTCGCGAGCGATTATATTGCGCTCATCACCACCCTCAAAAGTATCGTCATTGACGACGATAACGGGAGTAATCAGCTGAATATCTTCCTCTACAGCTGGATCTTCCACAGGCGGATCTTCCGCAGGTGGATCTTCAGCAGGTGGGTCTTCCGCAGGTGGATCTTCAGCAGGTGGGTCTTCCGCAGGCGGATCTTCCGCAGGTGGATCCTCCGCAGGCGGATCTTCCACAGGCGGATCTTCAGCAGGTGGATCTTCCACGGGTGGGTCTTCCGCAGGTGGATCCTCCGCAGGCGGATCTTCCACAGGCGGATCTTCCGCAGGTGGGTCTTCC
>Ga0181554_1000216_pt1 | contig 57094 bp, 40 predicted proteins | sample 011ome_16_FD_145602 | JGI IMG/M metagenome (GOLD analysis project Ga0181554, IMG submission 145602) | Coastal salt marsh microbial communities from the Groves Creek Marsh, Skidaway Island, Georgia - 011503CT metaG (spades assembly) | ecosystem: Environmental > Aquatic > Marine > Intertidal zone... | reverse complement strand
CGTCATCATCGACTGCATCGTCATCCCCGCGTGCATCGCGTCAACCTGTGTCGTCGTCGTCGTCGATGATGATAGCCATCATCATCGTTATCCGTCATCGCGCCCCCACACGTGATTTCTACCCATAACTTCCATATTTCCTGGGCCGTTGCTTTGGTTCACGCGGCTCAAAATTTCGTACCCATACTGATCTGAGGAAAATAAAGTGCATTCGGATGCTATTTTTTTATGTTGACCGAACGCCGAGTCGGCGGGTCCCTTGCCGTGACACGGCGCAAAATACAAAATTCCACACCCTGCCCAAAGACGCAATTCATCGGTTACAAATGTTAAAAATGCAGGTAAAATACTGCTCACGTTCGCAGCAAACCTATCGAAAACCAATATCGTGATATTCTCTCTTGAAGGCTCTTTAAGAGCGTTGAGCAAAATCAAGTCACAGAGGAGATTGGTGTCCTCCTTAGACATTCCGTAATCGAGAAGAAAATTAGACATCCTGCCCGACGCGTATGCGTAAAACCCGATATTTCTCACATAAAAGCCTGTGTGCGACTCCGCTGTGGTTTCTCTTCGAACATTCGGTAGCCCTCGCGCGGTTTCACCGTCAATGTGCCACATGGAAAACAGCATCGGTTGAACTTCATTCGGCTCTCCAGCTCCATCCGCGCGCATCGCTATACTAGACGACCATCTTCTGTATTCTTCTCTTGCTTGTCGCGTTTGCGTTTTCCAAAAATCAATAGCGGAACGGCACTTCAAATCTTTGATGGCATGCAGGATGAGGATGCGCGTGCGTGAGAAGGCGAACGGGCGCGCCACGGACACCCGACACACATCGCCTCGCCTCGTCGCGATGGGCAAGAGCGCGAAACGCGCCGCCGCGCGCGCCGGGTCGCGAGGCAAAGGCGCGTCGGCGTCGGCGGCGTTCGGCGGCGCGGGCGCGCGGCGAGGCACTGGGTTTACGTCCGGGCCGTCGACGCACGTCACGGGCAAGACGCTGGGCGGCGGCGTGGAATTTGCAAAGAAGCGGCTTAAAGTTGGGCGTAAAGTGGCCAAGCGCGCGGATAACGGGACGGATACGACGATACGGTCCAAGTCTATTAGGCTCACGGCGCAGAACATACACACGGTGGGTGCGAGCGCGGGGGAAGGCGGTGAGCTCGTCGGGGCGGGCGGGTCTCAGGTTTCAGACGCAAACGCGGCGTCGAAACGCGGTACGCCGTTGGCGGAAGCGCTGAATCAGTGCGCGCATTATAACGTCAAGACGAGGTGTGATGGATTGAACGCGTTGCTTGAGATTGCGGAGGCATTTCCGGGCGCGATACGCGCTCGGGCGGTGGATGTCGTCGAACGCGTGGGCGAACGGCTCGCCGACGTCGAGCGCGAGGCGCGCAAGGCGGCGCGCGAATGCTTGCGCCGTGGGGTCGTTCCCGCGCTCGGAACGCATGGACTCGCACCATTTGCGAAGACATTGATTTTATACGTCGGGGCGGCGCTCACGCACGTTGGAGCTGGGGTGAGAAAGGATGCGCCGGCGGCGTTGGACGCGTTGCTCGAAGCGGCTCCGGCGCTCGTCGCGGCGCACGCACCGGCGAGCACGTTGGGGCATTTAGGGGAATTATTACGGCGTGGAGACGATGGAGGTGTTGGTACCGGGTCGTCGGTGCAGCGCGGCGTGGGGGCGCAAAAACCAGCGACGCGGTTGGCGTTATTGAAGAGTACTCGACGCTTTTTGACGACAGTCGTCGACGAAACCATCGGCGACGGCGCGGCGACGAAGGCGACGAGCGCGGCGGCGGCTTTGTCATCGACGACATCAACGTCGACATCGTCGACGACGACGTTTGTTTGGGGCGACATTGCGCGCAATGGCACGTCCACGCGCGCGTTGGGAGCGTTACACGCCGAGCGCTCGAGACGCGCGCCTCCAAGTGTCATGGCGGCGCATTACGCGGCCGAAGACGGGACGCGCGACGACGCAAATAGCGGTGGCGCGCAAGTCAATGGTGAAAGTCGTGTCGCCGTTCGCGCACACGCGAAACGTTTAGCTGAACTCGCAATGTTGGTGTGGGACGATGCCGCGCAGACGCTCGCCGATGAACGCGGCGTCGACGTCGACCGCGTCCGCGTCATGGCAGAATCCATGGCGTGCGCGCGGCTAGCGCTTCAACTCGCCGATGGTGCGGATGAAGTTGAAATTTGGGACACTGGCGGTGGCTCCACGGCGGCAGACATTGTCCCACAGCTCGCCAGGCGAACGCTCGGGGCATTTCCCGTGAGCGCGCCCGCGAGCGTGGCGGAAAAGAACGACGTCGCCAAGGTGCGAGAGGCGATGGTGGCGTTGAATTTTGAAACATGTCGGCTACTAATTGCCGCATCATCTTCCGTGGCGCACGCGGCGTTGGTGCGACACCTCGCTCCAGTCACACTCGAGGCGCTTCCGCACGTATTGTCGCGTGCACTACAGTACGTCACCACGTGCTTAAACGGCGTCGCATTGGATGGCGGCGCGGTCGGCGCCGCGGAGGCGACCGAAGATAGTGCATACGTTGAGCTCCTCGGACTCGCGCGCGAATCGTTTTCTCTACCCCCATGGTGTTTTAGCGCGCCGATGACTGGAAGCGCGTGCGCCGAGCTCATCGGCGCAGTGACGCAGACGTGGGAAAGAGCCGTCGCGGATGAAGACGGAGAACGCGTCAACGCGTGCGTGACTCTGCTCACATCCGTACTTCCTGAAGAAGCACAGCAAGGATACTCGAGAATTCCCATAGAAACCGCCGCTGGATGGGTTCGACACATTCCGCGCGTGTTGTGGGCGCTCAAGCACGAAAATCCCGTGGCGTCGCAAAAGTTGCTGTCGCTGCTCCATGTCGTGGCCGCGAGAAATCCACCCGGCTCGCCCCTCGCCGATGTCCTCACGCAATGCGAAACCGAACTCGCGGTGTTATTTTTCATCGTACCACCGCCTTTGGGATCGCAAGGTGCAAAGTCCCGACCCGGGCCATTCGCACGACTGCCATTCGCGTGTCAATGTTCGGCGGTGCAACTCGTCGGCGTGTTGCCGACGCTCACGGCGCCGACGATGCGCTCGTTGGCGAAAATGTGCCTTGACGTTGATCGAGTCAACGTGGAAATCCCTGTCGTCGCCGTCGAGGCACTGACGTCAAACTTATTAGCCGTGCCATTGGATCTCACCGTGTCGTTTCTCGCCACGCTTCTCGCTGGAGCGCCAGGGGTGGGATTTCTCGAGAAATCGAGCAAGCGAAACGCGACCGAGACGCAGAGAAAATCTTGGGAAATGTCCAGGCGCGTCACACCGCGCGCTGGCGCGGCACTCGTCGCACTCGGCGACGCGGCGACGCCATGGAACGGGGCTTTACTCGCGAGCGCGGCGTTGCGCAACATGTGGGCGCAGCGCGTCGAGCAAGGCGACGTCGAAGGTGCGGCGCGCACCGCCGCGGGATTCGGGTCGCTCGTCGCATACGCCGCCGAGTTCGCCTCTGCCGTATCGAGCGACGCGAACATAGACGATGAACTATCGAGTGTCATTCCCGAGATCTTAGCTTGGCTCGTCCTTCACGCCGAACACGCCGAGGAGGAGGCGACGATGAAGCGCATCCTTACAGCAGCGCCGCAGCTCGCGTGTGCCGTGGCAAATGAAATCGTGGCGAATTTCGAAAACAAAAATGAAAGTACCGACGCACGAGATGTGGTGGAACGCGCAATACAGTACATGTCGACGCTGATTCAGCTTGACGAGGGCGGCGATAAAGCGTCTTCTGGTGGTGTGCGCAAAGCCGCGAGCGCGTTGCAATCCATCGCCGAAACGTCGCAAAACAACGACGTTAGAAAGCTCGCTAGCGCGTTCAAAGTCACCATAGATGTTGTCTTTTTCGCTGGCGAGAAACATTAAATAGCAAACGCGACTGCGATGCAGTCTCATCATGTTGTATTAGCGTCGCACAATCATGAAGCGACCATTCTCGTTCGCACTGTTGTGTATTATTATATTAGTCGTCGAGTCGAGCGCTACGGTGAAGAATACGATTTTTGATGTGCGTCTAACGCTTCGTACTGCTGTTTGCATTGTTCAAATCTTTATCTCAACAATCACATAAAGTCGTATCCATCATCTGGGCTATCGATGGCGTACTTGAAGTCATCCAATCCGTTATCGCCACCCTTACCGCCGGCGTTTAAGAATTTCCCCTTGCCCTTCTTTGACCCCGCTGCCGCCTTCTTCGCCACCTCAGCATCCGCCTTTTCTCTCTTCACCTTTTCAGTACGCGTCGCCACAATCGCAGTTTCAACCTCCTTCACATCCGCCGCGCTTAAATCCCTCAAAGCCACGCGCAACAACGCCTTCAACCCAGACGTGTAAAATCCGCTCTCGCTTCGCCCGACCAAATACTTGTACGCCAACGCGCTCCCAAGCTTCTCAAACTCAGATTTTGACTTGGGCTCAAACTCATCGAGCTTCACATCCTCATTCCCAAACAACTCCTTCGCCGCGCGTAAATCCGCCTCTTCAACCAGCTTTTGTCGACGCAACTTTTCCGCCACCGGGTCATCCAACGCCTCGCCCTCGTCGTAATCCACCGCGCTCTTAATCTCAAGCTTCTTTTTCCCCGCCGTCTTCGGCTTCGCCGCCGCCGCCTTCGCCGCCGCCGCCTTCGCAACTTCATCCTCCTTATCCTCATCCGCGAATCGGTCATCACTCACGCTCACCGCGCGAACCCCAGCCGTTAAATCGGGAACTTCAAAGTCATCCGCATCCCACGCATCGTCGCTGTCACTCATCGCGCGCTCCTCGCGTCGTCACGTGCCGACTGTCGTCCCGTCACGCGCCGTGTGAACCACAGCACAGAAAACAAACACGCCGCCGCGTCGTCTGCGACGTCCGTCGTCGTCCGTCGTCGTCCGTCGGCGTCGGTGTGTGGCGCCGAACGCCGCGCGCGCGTCGTTTTAGGGCTACACAATTGATACATTGATGGCGTCAAATCTGTAGCTCTTCTGGTCATGATTGGTCGTTGAGTCCCTTGATGTTTTACATGGGTGGCGTCTTGCCCGGTTGCTCGAACGAACGACCTCGCGCGCGCCCGCACACGCTCACGCCTGGCGCGCGCCCGCACCGCCGCCGCGCGCATGGCGTCGACATCGTCGTTCGTGCCGTTCGTGCCGTCCGCGCCGTCCGCGGCGTTCGCATCGCGCGCGCGCGGCGCGTCGACGCCGTGCGCGCGGTCGTGCGTCGATGGAATATCCTCGGTGCCGCGCGCGCGTCATCGACCGCGTTCGTCGCGCGCGCGCGGTCGTTCGGCGGCGGTGACAGAGGAGGCGATGGCGAAGGGTGTGGTTGATGCGCCGCCGGCGGCGGCGGCGGCGGCGAGGGCGACGGCACGAGGGCGAACGGATGGCGAGGACGCGCCGAGAGTCGTGGTGTTTAGTGGCGGGACGGCGATGAATGGTATTACGTCGGATTTGAGCGCGTTGACGCAGAAAGTGACGCATGTGATACCTGTGAGTGATAATGGAGGGAGCACGAGCGAGATTGTGCGCGTGCTCGGGGGGCCGGCGGTGGGGGATTTGCGGTCGCGGTGCTTGCGTTTGAGCGACGAGTCGACGCCCGAGGCGGTGGCGGTGAAGACGTTATTAGCGCATAGGTTACATCCGACAGACAGTGCATTGGCGAGGGATGAGTGGTATCAGATTCAAGAGGGCAATCACGCGCTTTGGGAGGGTATTGGAGATGATTATGCGAATATTATTCGTAGATTTCTGGTGCACTTTCATCAAGAGGTGACGGCTTTGACGGTGAAGGGACGGTTTGATTTCGTAAATGGTTCGATTGGTAACTTTTTCTTTGCGGGTGCGAGATTGTTTTTTAGATCCATGGATGCTGCGATTTTCTTGTACTCGCGAGTGAGTCGGATTCCGGACGACACGGTCGTGGTGCCGTGCATCTTGAGCGAGGATAACGCGCGCGTGAATTTAGCCGCGGAACTCGTCGACGGCTCGATTATTCGTGGGCAGAATGAAATCTCTCACCCATCTATCGACAGTAAAAAGTTCTCGAAAGACATGTCGTTTTCGTCGAAAAATCCAGACGTCGTGAGCAAAGAGTTCTGGACGTCGGTGTTGGAATCTGGTGAGTTTCCAGAATTGGAGGCGCACGAAATGTGGGGTGGTTTACGCCAAAGTTCGCGCGGCTTCAAGAGCGTGCGCGATGCGCTGAAGAGCGGCAGCTTGAGCGATGCCGCCGAGTTACTACAGTCGCGATTCATAGACATTGCATATCGTCCATTGAGCGTATGGGATGTAAATAAGGTGGTCACCGCGTACGACCCGTTGCCGTCGCCGATCAAGCGCGTGTTTTACGCGTCGAGCATCAACGCAAACGACGAGAATTTCGAGGTTCATCCAAAAATGAACCCTACCGTGGCGGCCAAAATTGCCGAATGCGATGTCATCGTGTACGGCATGGGATCACTCTACACGTCAATCGTTCCAAACCTCGCGCTCAAATCCATGGGCGACGCGGTGAAGAATGCGTCGTGCAAAAAGGTGCTCATGTTGAATGGCGGCCTCGACCGGGAAACTGGCACGATGAGCGCCAGCGATATCGTTCAAGCCATCGTGGATGCGTTGAACATGAAATACACCTCGGCCGAGCTTGAAAATCCAGTGCTCGCGTACGTCACCGACGTCGTCGTCCCGCGCGGCGGCGGCATTCGCATCGACGTCGACGCGCTCGCCGCCATGGGCGTCCGCGTGCACGAGTGCGACTCTGTGCCAGCACCGGTGAAGAACGCCATCGATACCGTACACTACGAACCATCCGCGTTCGTTCAGCTCTTAACCCGCATCGTCACCGACACGAGTGGCGACTAGACCGTCAGAGCCGCGCGCAGCCGACATCGCGTACGACGCGACAACTTGTAATCTATCCCTTCACACATGCGCGAACGCCCACGCAACCGCACGCGCGCACTCCACGTCTGTATCTCGCGCATTTCTCGTCATCGCGCCCATGTCTGCGACGCGCGCGATTGACATTCCATTCGACGCCTTCGACGAGCGTCACTTTCAGACTCGCGGCTGCGTTCGCCATGCGTCGACACGCACGCGCCGCGCTCGCCGCCCGCGCGCTCGCGGCGGCGGCGACGACGACGGTAACGACAACGTCGACGTCGACGCGCGCGGCATCGCTCTCGACGTTCGCGGCGGCGTTCGCGACGCGAACGAGCGCGCACGGCCGATCGCCAGGGTTCGCATCGCCCTCGACGCCATCCACGTCGTCTCCGTCGCGAACGCCGTCGTGCGGGCGAGGATTCGCAGCGTCGACCGAAGGCGGTGGTGCCGATGACGGCAATCCAGCGTGGGCGTCGTCATCGAGCGGCGACGCCGCGCGTAAGGAGGCTGAGCTTGAGGCGTCGTACAAGGCGTTGTTTGAGCGGTTCGAGCGCGCTCCGAATAAACAGAAAAGGTTCTTGCTCAATCGCGCGCTCACGGGGCGAGTGAACACTGGGGATGATGATGATGCGAGCGAGTCGTCGGCTGGCGGCGGTGGACGCGCGAATCGTGCGTTGATGACGAGGGTGATTGACGTGAATCGCACAACCAAGGTGACCAAGGGTGGGGATTTGACAAACTACACGGCGACGGTTGTGGTCGGTAACGGCGATGGCGTGATTGGGTATGGACATGGGAAAGCCGCGGAGGTTGGTCCGGCGATCGATAAGGCGTATCGTAAGGCGGCGAGATCGTTGACGTATGTGAAACGATTTGACGGGCACACGATTTATCACGACGTCAAGGGTAAATTTTGCAAGACACTGTGCGTGATGTTACCCGCGCCTAGTGGGAACGGTATCATCGCGAACGACACCGTGGAGGCGATTTGCCAACTTGCAGGGATTAAGAACATCAAGGCGAAGATTCATGGGAGTCATCACCCGATGAATACGGTGCGCGCGGTGTTTGACGCGCTTTCGCAAGTCGAGTCTCCAGAGGATGTCGCCGAGAGACGCGGCGTCAACGTGTTCAGAATCTAGTCTTCAATCCAGAAACGCTATGATGTTATAAATATAAATTCTTCTAGTAGCTTTACTTCAACTTGTCCAAAGCTTCGCCGAGTTTGTCGAGGAATATTTTGGCGTGCTCAGACGTAAAGTATAAACCAGGCCTCGCGCGCATCGTCGTCGAACCGCAACCGCCGATATCGACGCCATTTTGGAGCAACTCGCGCGTCACGGCGTCTCGCCGCTCCGAAGTGTCAAAATCAACCGCCACGAGCGTGCCGATACCGCGCGCATTCGCTAGTACGTGCGGATACTTACTTTGAAGCGCCTTTAAACCGTCGACAAGCGTCGCTCCCGCCGATTTCACCACAGATAATAAGTTATCCTCCTCGATGCACTTGATGACGACTTCGAGTTGAATCAACTTTGCCGGATCCCCCATCCACGTGTTAAAAATTCTGTAGGGTAACTCGGGCGTGAGCGCCTTGGCGGTGTAAAAACCCGCGATTTGCATCTTTTTACTAAACGTCACGACGTCAGGCGGGTGCTCTAAATTCCACGCCTCGTGCGCCCAAAACGTGCCACTCGAGCCGCATCCGGTTTGCACTTCGTCCACAATCAAGCTGACATCTCTCGTTTTCGTCAACGCGCGAAGTTTCTGGAAAAAGTCCGCGCTCGCGTGGTTATCTCCACCCTCGGCTTGCATCGGTTCGACGATGACGCCGACGATGTCCCCGTCCCGGTCGAGCGCCTCTGCAACCTCAGCCAAGCACGCCGCCTCTTCTGCCGCGTTCTCCTGTACGAAGTCCTCCAGTGGGTACTTCAATTTCGGAAACCGACACGCCGGCCAATCAAACGTCGGAAAATCCAACTTGTGTATCCATTTCGTGCGCGTCAGACTCAAACACGCCGACGTTCGCCCGTGAAACGCGCCATCAAATGATAGAATTTTAAACCCTGGCGACCCAGGCGATTGATTCGCCAAGCACGACACTTTCTCGTCATCACTTATTCCTCGTCCTCCGCGCCTGGCGTTGGCAGCGGCGATAAACACCGCCTTCATGGCGTGTTCGTTTGCGCACGCGCCGCACGCCATCGTCGTCGCCTGGTCCAACCCTCGAGGCGCCACTCGCATCAACGTCGCCTCCACGCGCCGATCCCACCCCACCGGTGGGTTATTCCCTAACGCAGGACGATGTGCCATCAACCCAATATTCGCCCGATCGCTCAGCGCGCGCAGCATCGCCGGATGATTGTACCCCACCGGCAACGACGCGATGTGCGCGTACAAGTCCAACACCTCGTTCCCATCCGCATCGACCACGTAATTCCCAATCGACCGCTCGAAATCGATGAAATACCGTATCGCACCCACTGGGGCGTGTTTCGCCAGCGCCTGCCGCTGCGCATCGCTCTGCGGCCCGGGAATCGGCGTGCGCACGCGCGGCTGCACAGGTTCGCGCACCGGAAACGCCACCTCGCGTGGCATCGCCGCCGCCGCCGCCGCCGCCGCCGTCGCCGCCCCGGCGCATCGCATCGACCCCGCACGCATCGCCGTCGTCGTCGCGCGTCGCGCGCATCGATGCATCGCGCGTCGCATCGCGCGCGCGAGCGTCGGCGAATGGAGCCGCCACACGTGTGTTGACGGTTGCCATACACGTGCACCCACTCGGCACTTTTCGCCGCGCCGCGCCATTCGTGGGCGCGAACGCGACCGCCGCGCGCGCGACACGAGCGCGGTGCGCATCGGTGGACATGTCGTCGCCGTCTGCGGGGGCGCGGCCGCCGCTCGGGCGCATCGAGCACTTCATTGATAACCGCTGGGTGCACGCGAGCAAGTCGCTCGCCGTCGTGTGCCCGCACGATGAGCGCGTGATTGGTGCGATTGCGCGCGGGAATGCGCGAGACGTGGACGCAGCTGTGCGCGCGGCGACGCGGGCGAGCGTAGGGTGGCGACGGACGCCGGGGGTGGAGCGCGCGAGGGTGCTTCGGGGCATTGCGCGCGCGTTGGAGCGTCGGAAACCGGCGCTCGGGCGGCTCGAGACGTTGGATATGGGTAAACCGATCGAGGAGGCGGCGTGGGATATTGATGATGTCGTGGGGTGTTTTGATTACTACGCCGATCGATGCGAAGCGGTGTTTGGCGAGCGGTGGTACGCGGAAGAAGACGTGCGTCTGCCAGATGCGTCGTTTACGGGCGCGGTGAGGAAGGAAGCGTTGGGTGTCGTGGGGTTGATAACGCCGTGGAATTATCCATTGTTGATGGCGACATGGAAAGTAGCTCCTGCACTCGCGGCTGGGTGCGCGGTGGTGCTGAAGCCGAGTGAAATGGCGAGTTTATCGTGTCAGGCGTTGGGCGACGCGTGCGTTGAAGCTGGATTACCGCCGGGAGCGTTTAATTTGGTCACTGGATTAGGTACAGAGGTTGGTGCGGCGTTATGTGCCCATCGTGGGGTGGATAAGATATCATTTACCGGCTCTCTGAACACTGGGCGGGTGATCATGCGCGAGTGTGCAAAGGATGTGAAGCCGGTATCGTTGGAACTTGGCGGGAAGAGCGCGTTGGTTATTTTCGACGACGTCGACATCGATAAGGCGGTGGAATGGGCACTTTTTGGATGTTTTTGGACAAATGGTCAGATATGCAGCGCGACTTCGCGCGTATTCATTCACACTCACATACGCGACAAGTTTTTAGCGCGACTAAAGGAGGCGGCAGAAGCCATTCCACGAGGCGACCCGCTCGTCGAAGGATGTCGACTCGGCCCGCTCGTGAGTGCCGGACAATACAAGAAAGTCATGAACATGATCAACGTCGCCAAACGCCAGGGGTGTACGTTATTGACGGGTGGTAAACGCCCGTCATCACCAGCGTGCGCGCGCGGATATTACCTCGAGCCCACGGTGTTCGTTGACCCGCCGCTCGACGCAAGTGTGTGGCGGGAAGAAATTTTCGGTCCCGTGATGTGCGTGCGTACTTTTAGCTCGGAAGACGAAGTCGTGGCGTTAGCGAACGATTCTGACTACGCTCTCGGTGCAGCTGTCATCACAGCCGACGTTGATCGTCGGCGTCGCATGACGGAAGCGTTCGATGCGGGAATTATTTGGGTGAATTGCAGTCAGCCGTGCTTTCCGCAACTCCCCTGGGGCGGTCGCAAGCGCAGCGGTTTCGGTCGCGATTTGGGCGTCAATGGCATGGATAAGTACTTGCACCAGAAGCAAATCGTGACGTACACGAGCGACGACGCTTTTGCGTGGTATCCAATGTTCGATGCAAAGGCACAGAGTAAATTATAGACGTGTTCGTTCAAGCGTCGTTTTACAAAATGACGTCAATACGGCAAAATAATAAAATCAAATCAACCAATACGGCAATACCAAAAATCAATCAATCCAACAATCACGGCATCGCCGCGGTGAACTGCACTTCAACGAGTAAACTCTCACGAGCTAACGGCGCTTGCACGCACGCGCGCGTGGGCTTGGCGCCTTCCACCCAAGCGTTGTACACGCTGTTGAAGGCGGGAGCGTCTGAGATATCTTTCAACCACACCATGCACGTCAACAAATTCTCCTTACTCGTCCCAGCCTCGAGTAACAACGCTTCGCACTTATCCAACGTTTCTTTCGTTTGCTCCTCCACCGTCGTCGTCGTCAGACCGACTTGTCCGCTCAAGTAGCACACGCCGTTGTGGATGACTATTTGGGACATGCGCGGGTCATCGCCCTTTAAACGTTGGATATTCGCCGCGGACATGATCGTTTTTGAAGACGACCGCGCGCGATGCGTCGAGAAGGCGTGCTTGGGCAGCGCGCGGGCGTTCGTGAACGACGGGCGGGCGAGTGCGTGCGACATAATGACGAGATATCGAGTCTTGCCAGTCATAGGGGCTTTTTACAATTTTTCACTACGTGACAGGTTCTCTACGCCTCGGCGTCGTCAAACCTCCCAGGCTGGGCTAATAACGCATCTAATTCATCTGCACTCGGCATCACGAGCTTGTCGTCGTAGCTATCGAGTGCAGCGCGTATAGATCCATCGACGTCGTCGGCGAGCGCGCTCGCTTCGTCGTAATAGTAACCGCCTCCTCGTTCTGTGTCATCGCCGTCATCGCCGTCGTCGTCGTCGTCGTCGGTGTCTGGATTGAGTTCCGCACACGCACTGAGCGCTGTGAACACCGCATCCACGGTTGTGGGCTCGTGCGGTACGAAACGAACTTCAACGCTCGCGTCCTCGTCGTCGTCGTCCAGCTCCGTCGCGGGCGCGCCGTCTGCGCCGCCGTCTATGTGGCAATACACGCACCCGCGTGCGGCGTACGGTGCATCCGCGCGTGACACGGCGTGTAACGCAATGGACTGGTAGTTCATCGCGAGCGGCTGCGCGTTGTCGTCGTCGTCCGGGGAGAAGACGACGCGCGAGGTGGTGACAAAGAGCGAGCCCGTCTTCGTTGCGGGCTCGAACTCGAGCGCGCCGATGACGACGTCCGCGCGGCACTGTAGTTCAATAGACTCACCATCATCGAGTGCGAGGGCTCTCGTGGATGCGTCGACGATGGCGTCGGCGACGCGATGGAAACCGAGAGGCGGCGGCATGTCGAGAGTCGCGCAGTGACGCCGTCGACGTCTACAGTTACGTGTCATTACATCGCGCTCTTAACGCCAATCTATTGTGCTACATATATTTTCAATACTTGTCGATTCTTCTCTATTCGTACACTCCACCCATGTGGCCACGGTCTCAACGCCGGCCGAGTATGAGCGACAAGACGCCGTCGGCGATAAAATTTGCGTGCCTCGACATGTTACGCGTAATCTTCCCCGCCGATCGGTTAAACCGGTCCAGCGCATCACTCATGGTGACACGCTCCCCTCCATGCCGCGCATTCGCGCTCGTGACGCCGTCTTCATCGCGTGCATCATCTAAAACAACCTCCACGTCCACGCCCTCTGGCCGCGACGACGTCGTCGACGACGTCGCCCCTCCTCCGCGCGCGCCCTCTCGTTCTCCTCGTCGATCAACCACCTTTTCCGCGACTAAAATCTCTAAACCAGTACAATACGGAAACTCCGTACCGCGCTTACGATCCTCCATCGTCGGCGTACGCTCTTTATAAAACGGAGCCGCGCGTCGAGCCGCGCCCGCGCACGTATACTTGTACCTCCCCAACACATCCCCGGTGAGCAGCGTGCGGCGCTCGCGCGGCAGCGCCTGCTCGCTTCGAAACCACGCCCCATAACACGTCTACGCGCGACACGACGACGACGACAGGTCAGTCGCGTTCCCACGCACGCGCGCGCGAAGCACAAAACGCACCGGTACTTTTCGTTGACTCTCTCGTCGATCATCAAACGTGAGCACGCCGTAACACACCCGCGTGCGCGCACCGAACGCCGCCGCGCCGTCCGCCGCCGCGCTGCGTTCCGTCGCGGACGATGACGACGACGCGGTGGCGTCGTCGCCGCCCACCGGCGCGCGCATGGATGTGAGAAGGCGCGCGGCTGGTGCTCTCTGTCTCGCTGGTTTTCGTCTCCCCTGGTCACGATTGGTCGATTGAGTCCCTCCCCCCAGACACCAGAACGAAGAAAACCTCTCCAACGCGCGATGGCGTCATTCCTCGACGACTGATTCGACGATGAGCGACGACGCGAAAGACGCACAGGTACGCGCGCGGCACGCATGCGTTCTCGATCATCGCGACGCGCATCGAGGTGACTCGAGGTGACTGACCGAGGGCGAGGATTCCTTTGATTGATTCGTGCGCAGGCGCAGACGCCAGCGCCGTCGATTTTCGGCGCGGCGTTCGGCGCGACGGGGTTCGGTGCCGCCGCCGCCGCCGCGGGTGGGTTCGACCCGAGTAAGTTTGCGTCTGCCGCGCCGGCGGCAAAGGCGGATGATGGTGATGAGGGCGAGGGCGAGGGGGATGAGGACGTCGAAGCCGAGTGCAAAGCTGAGTTCAAACCCGTGGTGAAGCTCGAGATCATCGAAGGCGCGGAGGCGACGACGACTGGGGAGGAGGATGAGGATATCTTGTTTGAAGCGTACGTATTTGAGCGTTTGCGTGTGTGTGCGCGCGTGTGTGGTGCGATTCGTGCGCGGTGATTGGGTGTCGCGCGCGCGAGCCGCGATCCGTCGCTTTTTAGGCCATCCGTCTCTAACCTTTGCTTTGCTTTCGATGAACAGGAAGGTCAAGTCGTACCGATTTACGGATGGCGAATGGAAGGAACGCGGTTTGGGGCCGATTAAGCTTTTGGAGCACAAGACGTCGAAGAAGATTCGCGTGTTGATGCGACGGGATAAGACGCTTAAGATTTGCGCCAACTTTTACGTGCAACAAGAATCCAAGGTGGCGGAGCACGCGGCGAGCGAAAAGGCGTGCGTGTTTACCACGATGGATTGCTCGGATGGTGATGTTGCGCCGGAACTTTATAACATGTGCATCAAGTTTGGAAGCGCGGAGAAGCGCGAGGCGTTTACTGAAGCGTTTAACGCGGCGCAGAAGAAAATGGCCGCGTTGCCCGCGGACGCCGAAGCCGAAGAGAAGGCGGAGGAAGCCGCCGCCGTGGCGGAGGAAGCGGACAAGTTGGCGGATGCTTTGGGCGAAACCAAGGTTGCCGAGGAGAAGAAAGAGGAAGAATAACTACATCACACACGTACACAGAGACACATACACACACGAGGGTTCTCGATTAGCAGCCTTTGATAAACTGTTGGATTTTAATTTCACGTTCGTCATGACAAACTCTTCGTCTACTAGAAATAAAACGGCTTTTACGATTACGACAACAAACGTCGACCGAACGTATCAAACGCGGCGGCGAGTTCTTCCGTAGCCGTACGCGCGCGTTCGTTGCTGTATTGCATACGTCGGCATTCCGAAGCATAGCTGACGCATAAGTCTCCAATCGCGGCGCGCACGTGTCCACCCGTGGCATACGTCGAGCCGTACGCCGTCGACTTGGGCACCAACGACTGATCCCAAAGCTGCAACACAAAGAAGACCGAACGCAACAAGCGAAGGCGCATGCGAGGTGTTTGCAAGGCATCAACCTTGGACAAACGCTTGTCGTGCATACGTTGCGCTGGTGTCGCGAGTAGGCGATCGTACGCGCGTTGCACGGGCTCGGCGAGGCCCTTGCACGCGCCGACGAGCGCGTCGGCGACCTCGCCCGTATCGAATTCTTCATCGCCGTGCGTGTCGACGGCGGCGTCCGGGACGCCCCAAATACCAGCAGCCATGAGTTCTAAACGCAGGGCGACGTGTACGACGGGGAAGGCGACATCTGATGGGAACAACTTCACGCCCAACGCGCGAACGGCGATGCACGCTTCGCGCAAGCACGTCGTAGCGCTCGGCGCTCGGTCGGCAGCTTGCAACAAGAGCTTATCCCACAAGTCGCACGCGATTTCACCATCAGGGTCGTGGTACTGCGAAAAGTGCACCATTTCGAGGCAGATGTCCCACAGCTCGCACGGCTTGGCAAAGTCGTTGTACAAGTCGCTCAGTTGCTTCAATTCTCGCTCCAACTCGTACACAAACGCCTCTTCTGGGGCGTTCCCTGAGCCTGCCGCTCGGGCTTGGCGCGAGCGTTCGACACACACGCCCAACACACGACGCTGCATATCGAGCAGCTTGATCTTACTGTCGACATTTTCGGAAAAGGACATGTCGAGGCCGTTGTTACCGCCGTCTACTGACTTTCTGGCGTGCATGAGCGCTCGCTCAAACAAGGCCATGCGTTGATCCAACGTGAATATCTCATCGTTCGCACATCGTCGTTCGGCTAACGAACAATCAACTTGTGCGGCTAATCCAAACAAGCTGCGAGCGGCGTATAGCTGCGCCAAGAGATCAAGATGGCGCGCTTCGTCGGGTGTCAACACGCCACCCTGTTGCGCCGTGGTGAGAGCGCTCTTGCTCACCAAGTATGGCTCCAACATTGCCGCCGGTAACGAAAGCAGCATGCCATCGCGCTTTACGTGAATCAATTCAGCAAACACTCGGTGCATGAAGTCTTGAGAATCCGAAGTAGATACGCGCTGAAGTTGCTCGAGAATCTTGACGAGACCGCGTTCGCGAATATCTTCTGGTAGTTCCGCGGCGACGCGACTCAACGATCCCGCTTCCGCATCAGTATCGGATTTCCCAGTCGAGAGTGCTCGGATAGTCGTGCACGTGACATCAAAACACGCGTGCAAATCCTGTTGAAGTGGAAAAATAAAAGGTAAACAATATAGTTAGTCGAGCTCGACTTGATAGTTACGCGCGACGAAAAAGTAAACGCGAATTGCCATCGCTCAGCCTTAGATGTTCTGAAATTTTGAATCGTCACGGGACGCTTTGGCGGTAAGCCAAGCGATCACGTCACATACTTTGTCTTCACCGCGAAACGACAATCCGTACGAGTCGCGCGCGAGCGGCGCGCGCATAAAATAATTACTCACCACCATATCAACGCTGGACTGCCCGGCAGCAAAGCGGTTCTCCTCTGCGCGCGCCTCGAGCGCTGCAGCGGCAGCCAAAGGCACGGCAGTGACGCCATGGAACGCACGCAAGTCCACTAATTCTGCACACACGCTCGATAGATCACCAGCCGTGGGCACCTTCATGAATAAAGCAATAGCATCGTTGACGTGCTTGTCCCGAGCGACGTTTTCTTTTCTCGCCCGCGCGTCACGCGCGAGCTGTAATAGATCGCGTGCATGGTAAAACGTGCGCGAATCAGCGCCAAAAAAGTCTGGACATCCCTTTTGAAGGTCAGTGGCTAAAGCTTCGGCGCTGTGTCGAGCATGCGACATGATGTGCGACATCATAGCTTCAATGAGCGCGCTGGCGATGCGCGCGCCCTGTTGTGTCGACACCAAGCGTTTCAACGTGAGCTGCACAAGTAGAAGAAGACGTGTACACAACATGTCAGTCGGTGCGCGATAGAGTAACGTTGAAAAATACACAGAGCGAAGAAAGTGACGCTCAGTGGAAGGGCACCATATAGGTTGTCATCAAGGTTAATCAGGGGATTGACAGATTGAATATATGGGAAGTCATCAACGCGCCGGAAGAGGCTTTTGAAAAAAAAACAGTTGGTCGCCAATCGACGCGAGAGCGTCTAAAATACACACCTGCGATAGTTCCTTTCGGATTGCCGAAGGAAGCATATCTGCCACCCTCGAAAAGCGTTCGTCAGCGATGACGATGCTGATTAATGATAACGCCTGCGCTGTACGGCTCACCATAGCGGAGAGCGCGGAGAGGCTCCGTTCTTCTTCTTGAAGCGCCGTCATTTCGATACCAGAGGAGCGCACGCGTCGCCGCTTATTCTGAGACATGTCGACACCGCTGCTGATGCGCGGGCGACGCTGTCTTAAGAACGTTACTAACGGTAACAATCGGTCTTGCAAAGTTGCCAAGAGCGTGGCATCCATGGAGCACACTAACGCGGGCTCTTCGCTCATGTATCTCGCCGCCGCTTGCACGGCGCCCAAAGCCTTGTTTGCGATCATCATTGCCGGCGAAGTCGGGCGCGCATTGCTGTTGAATTGCGTCTGCGCCGGCGCGCGAACGGGCACGATGATTGGACGCTCCCAAGTGCTCGACATGATGCGCGCCGTAAACAAGAATAAACCACGCTGCGCTGAAGAAAAGGTCAAAATCGGTTGAACAATGGCGCGCCCCATGTTGAACGAACCGCCGTTATTCTCTTGATTTTGAGCGTAACTGTCCTCCACGATCGTTGGTTCGCCCGTGAGACGCGGATCATCAAACGCACGCTTAGCAGCGAGGATGATGGCGTTGGACTCGGCTCCAGACACCGCAAGCGCGACGCACATTGCCGCCGCTTCAATCGGTCCGTAGCTCTTGAAGAATTCCTCGATTTGCTCGGGAATGTTCTTCTCGAGAAGGCTTCGCAATATATCAATTGGACGAGCTTTTTCGAATCGAACTAAGCCGGCGTTCGTCATCAACACGAATCGTCTGCGCGGGCACACGTATTGCGTAACAAGTTCAGAGAGCAAACCCGTCGTCGTCACGCGCGCCTCTGGAAGCGTCCCCACTGGATAAGGCGGCTCCAACGCTTCTTGCACACTCTTCGGCAACGGAATTTCTCCCAAAGATCCGAGGCTAGACGCACAACGTCCATCGAGTTGGTGCAGAGTGACGACTTCGCGCAAGCCTCTCGTGCCGCTACCAGAGCTCGGCGGTGGCGTCGGCGGAGGAAGCTGCAAGTGCGGCGGCAACGCCAAGTCTCGGTTGGACAGAATTAATCGAGCATCCGAATCGTTCGCCGTTGCGTCCGAAAGCAACAGGACACCACTGCTATAAAACCCCGCCTCGATTTCGAGCGCACGAGACGTGGTGTTGAGCAACGCTTGCGCAGTGGTCATACCACGCTGGTTACCTCCTTGCGGAGGTGGATCACGTTGTTCAACCACGCTCAAGCGCGACGGTGCCGATCGCGAGCTTCCCGAAAGCGAGCGCGAAGAGTATCCGCGCGACGGAGGGAGCGATGTGAGGTAGATGCGTCGACCATCGGCGCATATAGCCACGAGCGTCACCACCGACGATTCCTCCGGAGTCACGATGGCGATGTGCACCAACTTCGCTCCTTTTCTAACTGAAGATGTCGCCGAGCTAAACAGCGACCCTTGGCCTCGCGCTTGCGCGGCAAGTTGTGCTACATTCTTGACTTCCGCTACGCGACGAGGTGCGTCCTTCGCTAAAGGTCCGACGTCATAGACGTGAACTACACCTTGCTCGCTTCGGGTGTACAAGATCCCTCGCTTGGCATCAACGATGACTTGCTTCAACGCATCCGAACCCTTCAACCGCAACACTGACGGTAACATGGACGACAAGTTGGAGCTATGACGCACCTTCTTGCATCGCTTACTATGCCACGTGTCACTTTGCGCGTAAACCAATTCGTACAACGATTCATCCGCGCCGGCGAGAAAGATGCGTCCATCCGGCGTGCTGGTAATGTCATTCATAATCGTCGCATCCGTCGGGCACGAGTACTGTAACGGGTGTAATGTCAACTCACGCCCACCGTCTTCCAAACACACACCCACCATGACGAGCTCCACGGTCGTGGCAATCACCAACACGTACGAAATCGCTTCTAAAAACACCCCCGCCTTGGGTTTCACCAACCCCACCGCCACGATGGCTTGCTCCTCCCCGCTATACTCCACCGGCACGTCATCCGCGACGTCTAATCGCCACAAAAACAACGAATTATCTACACTCGCCCACGCGCGAGAAATCTCGGGTAAAACCCCACAAAAACACACGCTTTGTCGAGTATTATAGCGTTCCAGCACCACGCCCGGGAGCTCCTCTGTTCGCAACCCGACGACGTCGCTCGGCCACCCAGCGTTCTGAAACGAATACGCCTCCCGCGGCGCTTCGCGCAGCAACTCCACCAAATCCGCTTGCTCAGCATCCGCCGCGAGCTTCGACACCGTCTTCGCCGCGTCTTCCATGGCCTCGCGAAGCTCTATTCGCGCGTACAAAAGTTTTAAAACAGTCGTCAGTCTCTCCTTCAAACCCGTGTCGTCGCGCACCGCGCCCCTCGTCGCCGTCTCGCGCGCCACGAACGCGCGCGTACGAATCATCATCGCGCATTCACACGCGCAAACGCGCGCCCGACGCGCACACGCGTCGTCAAACGCGCGATCGTCAGCGAATTAACCCAACGGTTCCACCCTTCGGCGCGCGAATCCACACGTCGCGCTCGCGCATCGCGCGCACGCACCTCGCGCATCGCGCGTGCGCATCGTCGGCGATGCCGTCATCGTCGGCGTCGCCGTCACCGCCTGGCGCGGTGACGTCATCGCCGGCGGCGACCCGAACATCCTCGGCGTCGTCGAATGGCGATCGAATGCGTGCGCGCACTGCGCGTCACAGCGCGACCCGATGCCGGCGGACGCCGACATCGCCGACGTCGACGACGACGCGTGCGCGTTCGACGCGCTCGATGACGGCTTGGCGTGGTCGCTCGGGTTCCTCGAACGCGTGCCCGAGGACGAGGCGTACGCGCTCACGCGACATTATTTTCCGAGCAAGTGCGGCGGCGCACCGGCGTGGCTGGACCCAGTGCGCGTGCCTTACGCGTCGCAGCTCGTGAGCGCCAAGGGGGATAAGTTGGATTTTTTATTGCAAGTGTACGCGGCGGTGGAGTGCGAGGAACCGAGCGCGTTTCATAGGACGGTGTTTGTGTTTGTCAACGCGAGCGGCGGGGAGACGCACGCGCGGGGCGGCTGTCGAGCGTTTCGATCGCAATTGCCGCGGGAGAATGCGTATTACGCGATAGATCCGCTGCCGGAAGGGATGCGAGGGCACGCGCTCGATGTCGAGCTGGATGCGGTGCGGAAGGCGCGATGTGATCGCTGGGACGTGACGGCGAGCGAGGCGGCGGCGACGTTGCGGGCGCCGACGCGGACGTATCCAGAGTATGAACTCGTCGTAGAGAACGAGGAGCGCGCGACGGACCCTACGGAAGGGATGCAAATAATAGAAGATAATGTAGGAGATGACATGACAGCGGATGATTTGGATGAGATTGAAGCTGACGTGTACGATAAGGATAACGAGCAGCTCGCGACGTTTCACGTGATGCTGAAGAGCGACCCGGATCAAGTTTTAAGATATTGCTACGATGACGGAGCCAAACCGTTATGGCCATCAGTGACGCATGCACCGAGCGAGGACAACATTCCGTGCTGCGAGCGATGCGGGGCACCACGAAAGTTTGAGTTTCAGATTTTGCCGACGATTATTAGTAAACTTGACGTCGACGCCGAAAGCGACTACGCGCTCGATTTTGGGAGTATAGCCGTGTACACGTGTTCAAAATCGTGCGCACCCATAGAATGCGATGAGGCTTCGCAAAAATCAGGCGCGTACGCCGAAGAGTACGTCTTGGTGCACCCACCTTTGAACCAATAGTCGTCGGGGAGAAAATTGAATTGTTTAGCGCATGTTATTAAAACATCTTTCTGTACCGGTACCGATACTCGCATTAGTATCAGGGATTAGTGTGTGACACGTGCGCGCGCGATAAAGCGCGCGCACAAACACGTTTACAATATATATATAGTGCATTCATCTTCTTCAGGTGACATCTTGTTCAGATGACGCAGCAAGCGCGCAAGCATTGTGTGGAGTGGAGTGTACAACAACAACGACGACGTCGACCGCGCGAGCGGTCAACGCGTCTGTCCAGAAGATTTAATGAACCCTACAGCCAGCCGAACGGCTTGCATGGCTTCTTCCCACTTACGAGCCGAAACAGAAAGCATGTAGCAGTTGCCACCAAACCTCTTGAGAATCTCTGTCGAGCCACTCTTCATGGTGAGCACGAGCGACACCACCGGACAATGTCCGCGCACGGCGTCCACCAAGCCTTCGAGCGTCGCTTTCGCGTCTTGCATGAGACATTCCGGCAGAGGCACCGTCGACGCATACGATGCAACCTCACAGTTGGGAAGATCAGCGTGATGCACGCGATCCTGCGTCAGTTGCTCGTGGCTATTTAGTATTTCCACGTAATCGTGCGAGTTACCGGCGAGTTTAATCACGATGGGCTCGTGTAGCTCGGGCACGCTGAGAGAGCTGACGGAGATAGATTTCGTCCCAACCGCTGACGTGCCTTGCACCACGTGTGATGAACGCAAATTACTAGTCACGAAACCGTCTTGTGTGGATATATTCGAGTTCATGGCGTCTTCTTTTTTGTTGATTGTTGAATGGCTCGGACTCGCGCCGGCGGCGCGGTAGGAATCAAACGTCGTGCACGGCGACGAGTCCTGCGGATAACTGTCTTGCCTGCTGGTATAATCCATGATATAATCCCGTAGTGGCGTTGAAGTGCTATCTTTACGTCGCTTGGTGGCGTTCCAGTGATTCTTGATTGCATTTTCTGTTCGCCCACGCAAATGGCGTGCAATGTCTGACCATCTGTTGCCGACTTCGCGATGAACGCGAATAAGTATATCTTCTTCTTCGGCCGACCAAGACCCACGTTTGATGTCCGGCGCTAAATGATTATTCCAACGCTCTCGACACTGCTTTCCAACGCGTCCATAGAGCGCTCGAGAGATATGTGACCACCGCCGAGTGCCGTACCGCCGCACGAGTTCTGTCAACTTGCCATCCTCCTCCGCCGTCCATTGGCCCTTCATCTTCACCCCGTTCCGCATCTTAAACGTGCCATCAGAAGAATACTCCACGTAAACATTTTGATTGTTATTTGTGTTATTCAACTTTTTCCCACGCTTCATAGGCGTGCGTGTATCGTTAATGTCTCCTTGAATCGCGTCCCGCTCACGCTTCCCGCGCGCCGCGATTTCTTGCGACAAGACATCCTCGAGCTCAAAATCATCCGCATCGAACGCCTCAAACTGCAAGCTATCGCACCTAATATACCACAAAACGCACATACACACACACCAACCAGGTCAGTCCGTCGACGCATACGAATACACACCACGAGATCAACGCGCGCGCGCGCGAGTCCCATCGCGACGTCGTCGAGCGCGCGTCTCTCGCACACGCGTGACGCGTACCATGCATCGAGCGCGTCATCGCCCGGGTCATGCATGAAATCGCACAACCCAAATTCAAAATCATCCGGTGGCGCGAGCGAAGGCATCACGACGCGCGTCAATGTGTGTCGCGGCGCGCAGTCCTGTTGTCGTGTCGAACCCACGCGTTCCGTCAGCATCGCATCGCGTCATCATCCCCCATCGTCGCCGCCATCGACGCGTGCGCGCACCCATGGACGACGCCAACGCGCGTGACGAATTTCGCGCACATCATCCGCGACATCACGCGCGGCATCGAACGCTCGCGCGCGCGTCCATCGCGAATGAATGCCTCGTCGTCCATGGTGCGCCCCCGCGAACGAACGAACGACCCGATCGCGCCGCCGCGCCTCGTCGCGACCGCGCGTACCTCGGTGCGCGCGCGCGCGCGCGTACACGCTCGATAAATACGTCTCCACGCGTGCGTCCACCGATCGTCCACCGATCGTCGATCGTCGATCGTCGCGCGCACGCGTCGTCCAACTCTGCCGCCGCACGACGGACGACGTGACGTTTCGAAGCTTTAAATCGCGCACCGATCGACGATCGCCCGCGCCCGCGCCCGCGCCCGCGCCCGCGCGCGGATACTTTCGCGATATATACGCGTATACGTAGAGGAGATATTTTTATCTAAAATATCGCCGGTCGTCAGTCGTCGGTCGTCGCTCGCCGGTCGTCGCGCGCGCGGATAACGTCTGGTCGTAACGCCCGCGGTCGCGGGTTCCGGTGTCGTTTCGTTTGCGTCGCGCGACATCGAGCGGCGCGCGTATGCGCATGCAGTACGCGCGACCGCGGATGCGGCGATGCGATGGTGTGTGTGTGGTCACGTCCGTGGTCGTGATTCGTCCATGGAGGGCGCGCCACAGGACGGGCCACAGGGCGCGAACGAACGGGCGGCGAAGACGAATCGGTGGATAACGTTTTTTGTGTGTGGATGACGAAAAGCGTTTTTCTCCGGCGGGGGGTGGATGCAAAAAGGTTTAAATATCTCGCGTGGATATTTCGACGACGAGGACGAGGACGATATCGGGTGTGCGCGGAGAGGTGTGGTAAAAGGGGTAGGTTGTGTTGTGATGTTACATAAGTCGTCGATGATGCCGACGACGATGGGTTGTAATCTAGCGTTTGACTCGAGCGACGTCGTCGCGGGACGTCGCTCGAGCGCGTTACGTCGTTGTTGTTGTTTATTTTTGTATCTAGTCTTCTTCTGTTTCGGTTCCGTACACGTCGGGTTGATCCACCGATTCACCAAATTCGTCGTCGTCGTCGTCTGCGTTGCCGCGAGCGGCGTCGAGATCGCTGTCAGACTCGGAGTCGTGTACGATGAGTTTCATGACTTTGTCGTTGAGCTTTTCGACTTGCGCCGGGGCGAGCGCCGCGGTTTCTTGGATATCGGCACCGCGTTGTTGCACCTTGTGCTCAGCGCGCTCGTAGCCGGCGAGGCGTTCACGAAGCGCCATCATTTCGACGCGCAACTTGTCCACATCGGTGGATTGTCGACCCAAGGCGTCGATGAGCGACGCGTCGTTGCCGCCGTGGCGGACGAGCTCAGACGCGAGAGCCATGGTGTCAGACTCTGGGCGCATGCTCGACACGTTCGCATTCGTGGATGCTGGGATGATTTGCACCACTCTCGGCCAGCCAATGATGGTTTGACCACCGACGGTGACCCAAATGACGTACGCACCAGCCTTGCTGAGCGTGGCGCGGAACACGCCTCGGGAATTTTCATCCGTCGATTGCTTAAATACAATATCCTCGGTGCCTGCGGCGCTGACGCTAAGCGTTTGCCAAGACTTCCACGCCGTGGTGTTTCCAAAGCGATCGCGAGGTTGCATACGCACCGTGATGCTGGTTCCAGCTTGGGCGCTGTACACGCCTTGAGCCTTGAACTCGCATCCTTCCAAAAGCGCCTTGCACGCCGCTGCAGCGGGCTGCGACGGCAAGACGTGAATTTCCACGGGCGAGCCAAGAATCGGTTCGCGCTTGAGTCCGCTCCACACGTAAAGCGTGTAGCGTCCGACTGCACGCGCTTCGAAACGAATCTCTGCAGATCCATCACCAGCCTCGACCGTTTCCACATCTGCCGGGCCGACGCCAGACGCTTCTACGCGGAAGGGTAATAAATCCGGACCTGCCGGAATCAAGTTTGAAAATCGGTCGGCGCGCAACACCTTCACCGTACCGCGCATGCCAGCTTCGAGCTTTTCAACTCCACTGGCATCGATGCGACAGTACGCTGGGTCGGCTTCGCCCGGCACGCACATGCCAGACAACGTCGTGGACGAGTGCGGCGAGGACAAAGTGATGGTGTACGGACCAGCCTTGCTGATGGTGTAAGAAATCATGTACGTGCCATCACCTTGATCGAGGACAGAACCCTTGATGGAATTATTTGATTTAAGTGTGGACTGCACGACGACAGAGATGCTCGAGCCGCCAGAGGTCATGCGGTTGCCGCGCGCGTCTCGTGCTTCTAAGACGAACGAAGCGCGGTCGCCCGCCACCGCCGAAGAGGCACCGCTGCCAGTCGTTTTGCAACCGGGTAAGAACACATCCGCCGCAATTGTTTTGACGATGAATGGACAAGAAACGATGATATCACCATTCAATGCGCCAATGAGGGAGTGAGAACCAACTTCCGGCCATATGATACTCGCGCGATAACGCGCGTGATCCTTTGTCAAACGTAGCGGCACAATCGTTGACACGCCAGACGGCGAGATGAGACGCAAACATAACGCTTCGTGACCGCTGACTTCGAGGCCACCTTGCTCATAATCGATCGATTGAATGAAGAATTCAGATTCCGCGCCTACGATAAATTCGTCGCGCTTATCGGCGGGAAGCAATATGAGTTGCTTGGACGTCAACCCACCTTGGTTCGCCATGAACGACGTCGCAGGCTTGGGATTCTCTACGCCATTCACGGCTAAGAAAATTCTCCATTCACCGCTACGCGGGACGACAAACACGAGGCGATATGTTCCATCACCAAAGTCCGACACATCGGCGTCGACTGAACCAGCGGGACCTATGAGGCGCGCCGTCAACCGGTCGCCGCCTTCAAGGCAAACATTCTGATAGCGATCCGCGGCGGTGACGAGACACTTTGTCACTTCGCCTGCGATGACGCTGTTCAGAGAATCACCGCGAATTGAGCAAGATCTAGGATCAGTCTGTGCGGCAACAACTTGCAAGTTGCGCGGGAAGCCGTGTACGGGTTTACCGTCGACGGTGACGCGAAGCGAATACGTCCCAGCGCGCTGCAAGGAGCTCGTAAACAACCATTCACCCGCTTCCTTTGTTGACAAACTGAACACACTGTTCGACACACCAACGGCATCAACACGCAATCGTTGGTCGCTGAATACAGCTTCGTTGTTGAACCTGTCACGAGCAAAGACAGCGACAGCCATTTGTCGACCAGCGAGGCCGATGAGCATACCACCGCCGCGCTCGCGAATGCCGCTGAGCTGCACGCTCGAGCGAGACGCGTCAGCCAAAGCCGGGGAGAGGGAAATGGAAAGCGGTGCACCTTCGATGCAGTCGCGTTGCATACCTCCCCACCATTGTCGTTGCAAGTCTGCGGTGAACACGCGCAACGAGTACTTGCCCGTCTCCGTCGCGCGGAACTTGGCGAGAGCGTTGACGCCCGAGGGATCGTCAATCACCTCCGCCTCGACCACGCCCGGGCCTTCACCGTCTGCCAATAATACAAAGTCAACACCGGCATCACCGCTCTTAGGCGGGGCAACATTGTTACCAAATCGATCACGGCAGAATACCTTGACAAACAAGACGTCACCAGCTTTCCATTCGACATTATCAGGAAGCGGTTCAACCGCGCACATTTTCGGATCTAGCGTCGCCGATTTGCACGTAATTCGAACAGTGCGAGTTTGGCCAGCACCTGTGATGATGGCGTCATACTCGCCAGCTTTATTGGCGGAGTAATGGAACTCGTAAGCACCATTCATCATATCGACGACTTCAAGGGGAACGCCGTCGCCGTGGAAGAAGTCAATCTTGGACAATGTGCCATCTGCACCCTTCTTCCATGTGACGTAGTGAAGCATGCACTGCAATGACGCGCCACCCTTGTTGAGTCGTATGCCACCAGGATTCGTACTTTCCAAGACAAACTTCGTCTTATGACCAGCGTCACATGTTTCTGAACCTGGACCGGTGATGACAGAGGAGTTAAGATGCACGATGGTTCGCGCCGCTGTCTTCGCCTTGAGATCCGTACTGGAAATCTTCGCTACGGTTTCATCCGCTAAAGTAGGCGGTAACGCAGCCAAGATATTCTCCGCTTGATCAACCTTGAGTTGGTCGAGATATGTACCAGCCTTGTCGGATGGTAAGCCGCCGCTTGAAATCAACGCCGCAGTGACGAGAGGCGGCAGCGAAGATACCAAACGCATCGCGTGCGCGTCTTGCAGTCGAGCGACGATGCTCCCACCCTTGAACGAGTCCATCTTTTCAATGATATCGCATGCGATCGCCATAGTAGCCGCGTCGTTAGTGTCGTAAAGCGTAGTCATGATGGCAACCATGTTTTCCAACTCGACTTCATTCGCCGCGTCTGCGGCTGGCTGCGGCTTCATTTTGATAATCATTGCCGCGCGCTTGGCGGGCGGCATGGACTGCAAAATCAACGCCGCGGCTTTGGGATCAGGAATGGCGCTCACCAAGGTGCCCGCCATTGCCGGCGTCATGGCGCCAATGGCCGAAGCACTGACGTCAGGATCAAGCGCGGTGAGGATGTTCGCCGCGATGGGCGAATCGAGCTCAAACATCACCAACAAGACATCGGCGAGCGGACCGCGAACCTTTGCTCCAGAGCGAGGAACATCGACGCTCGGCGGCCAAACACCAAGACGCGCAAGTGATTCTAATGCAACGGCACCCATCGCAGCCGGGGCTCCACGCTTTGCACTGGCCACAATGGCTGCTGCGGCGTTTTGTGGTCCCAAGAATTGACACAACTTGCCGGCATCCTTCGCGTTGAGCTTTGACATGACATCGCCGCGAGCATCGCTGTCCAGATCGTTTGTAATAGCCGCCGTTACTTGCGGGTTACGTTGCAACATACCACTCAGATGTGCTGTCGTTTTATCGATGTTAGTTGCGCTCAAAATCATAAAGGCGCTCTTCGCACTCGCTCTGCCCTCCTTGTTCTCGCACATGACAACCAAAATCGGTGCGGCGACACTCGGCGGCAACGTGAGCAAGTATTGCGAAGTTTGCTCTTCAGGAAGTTCTTGAATGGCTAACGCCGCCGACTTCGGCGCCATTGCACGCACGCTTTCGATCGCGAGCGTCGTATCCATCGAACGCAAGATGTCCGACGCTTCGTCGGCAGGAATCATACTAAGCATGGAACCAGCCGCACCCGCAGGAAGACCCTCGATGATAGTCACACGAGTGGATTTGTTGACACCAGAAATCACACGCAACGCTTCTTCAGCTTCCATACTTCCTATGGCCGCCGCCATGCATGCTTGATCCATCATCGGTATGATACCAGCGATGCGTTCAGAATCCATATTTGCGAGCACGGCTCCCGCTGCGCCCGGACGCATGTCCGCGAGCGCTTGAGCAGAAACCTTTGGCGCCATGCCGGCGAGCGATCGAGCCGCGCGTTCAGACGCCGTCTTACTCGGCTTCAATCCAGAGCCTCCCCACTTAAATTTCGCCTCCTTGACCTTCACCACAGGGGCTGGAATTTCAATTTCACCCTTTTGAATACTTTCCTCGGCGTGCTTAACGATGGAATCACCACCCGGCATGCGCAACACAGCGGCTCTGATGTTTGCGCCGCCGTCGACGGCGGTCATTTGAGTCAACGCCAAAACATTCTCCACCGCTCGAGGGTGCGTTCGAGTCGCGCGTTGCATGGCACCTGCGCACACTTCGCAACCCGTCGCATCTGTTTGCATGAATCGCACCATCTTGGCACACTTCTCCGGGGGAGCCGTGGTAAAGATGATGCTTAACGTATCTGGCGAAGGGTTCATACTCTTGCGCACGGCGTCGCTCACGGACGGGTCGTACGCCGCCGTAAGCATGGAGCACATGGAGATTGGGTCAAGTTCCAATAAGACTTGCTTCTGAAGCTCGAGCGGAACAAATTCCATCATCATCGCCGCTTTGGACGGTTTCATCTTAGAAATCACCGCTGCCGCAATGTCAGGGTCTACCATCTTGTTCACGCACAACGCCGCGGCGCGAGCATCCATGTTGTTCATCGCTTGTGCCGCCGCCTCGGGCGGAATGGATTCAATGATTGAAGCGCGCGCCGCGGGTGGCGCTGACGCGAGCATAGCGATGACGGAATCTAAAGGCATGCTCGTGACCGCCAAGCTCAATTCAGCAGGAGTCATCATAGCCGCAGCGCACGCAGCCTTTTGCGGATTCAACCGCTGCAAACACGCCGCGGCGACTTCAGAGCGCATATCTGACAACGCGTCGCCGGCGTCTTCAAGCTCGAGTTTACGAATCGTCGCCACAGTGGACTCAACTTGCTGAATGCTAGGTGGCGAAAGAGTTGTGCCAAACGTAAAGACTTCTTCGTCATCACTATCGGCGTCTTCGTCGTCGACGTCAATCGCGGCTACGTCGGCGACGGGCTTCGACGCCGTCTTCTCATTCGAATAGACGAAACCGAAAGAGTTGTCAGCCGGCACCATGGTCATCGCCGTACCAGGTTCGGGCGCGTCCTCTTCGATCTCCCCGAGATCTTCAGCATCGGGGTCGTGAACTCGTACCATGAAAGGACACCCAGGAACGACGTCGCCGCTGAGATTAACCGTGATGAAATGATCGCCGGGCTCGACCCAAAGAAGAGGGCACGAGAATTGTCGCATCTCCGTCTCAAACTTCAAAGGCAAATTAAAGCTCAATCCGCTTGGCATGCGAACGGTAACCACGACGGCTTCTCGACCACTCATGACACGACTAGGATTAGCCGGTTGCACGAGGAGATTGGTTTTATCAGACAAATTTAGACGCTCGCCTCCGATACCGCTGATGACGCAATCGTTGGCTTGAAGCGCGCCGAGCGACGGCATCAAGTTGTAACGACTGGCTTTCTCTCGCAAACCATTGGCAGAAATCCACAATTCATGCTCAATCGGCATGTCAAGCTCGAAATTCAAGGCGTACGTACCATCAGCATTGTCGATCACAGCCGCATCAATAATACCATCATCCTTGTTGGTCAACATCGCTTCAATCAAATCGCCACCCATCGAGCGCGGGTTACCAAATTCATCCGTGGCTTGCATCATCAACGAGATGGGTTGCGCGGTGGAGCAGTTACCGAGCGCATCGCCACTGACCGTGCACTTATCAGGATTGCACGGTCCCGCCACGACTTGCAAAATTCTTGGCCAACCCGCGCACGCGCAGTCGCCGACGAGGGCAGCAATTGAGAACGCGCCCGCGCACGTAATCGTCGCGGAGAAAGAGCCGACTGATTCTTGAGGAAGGAAGGGAATTTCGATTGGACCGCGAGCGTGAACAGCGATGCGTTCGCCTCCCAACCACGCCGTACGGTTGCCATGCATATCTCTAGGCAAGACATGCATCGCAATTTGATCACCAGCCATGATGGTTGATGGCAGAGTTATATCCGCATCGGCGTCGGCGAGTGTTTCTTCTTCGCCTCCAGTTATGAGCGCCATACGAGCAACGCACGCCGACGGGAACGTCTCTTGGCTCGTCAAAATGGCACTAAACGACGTAATTTCCATAGATGGCGTACCTGTCGGCATCATAGTTTCTTCATCAATGGCCAAGCCAATGATTGAGATGTCGTACGAACCAGACGCTTGTGCGTTGAGGCGAAGCTCGCACGAGCCGTCACCAAGTTCAAGTGCCTCGACGTCAACAGAACCCGGCCCGACAACCTCGGCAGCGAATCGATTGAGACCAGTTGCCGTATTTTTCGTCGTCGGATTACCGAACACGTCACGGCGCTGAATGCGAATGAGACCCGGTTCACCCGCTTGCCAAAGGAGAAGCATTTTGCCAGCGTCAACGCGGCACTCATTCAACTCGCATTCGGCAGCTTCACATGTCACATTAAGCAACCGCTTTGTCGTCTGATTATCGATGTCAGCTGCAAGTATGACTTCGATACTACCAGAGGTCGTGATCATGTAAGAGCATGTGTATGAACCATCTCCATGGTCGACAACCGTGCCGCTCACTGGTTCACCACCAGACACGCGAGCCGCAATCGACAACTTAGCGCCACCTTTGTTGATTGGGTTGCCGCCATAATCGCGAGCCATCAAATTGAACGAGGCATCAACACCAGCGACACACGATGTCGCACCTTCTCCAACCAGAGTAGATGCGACGAGCGCCACTTTCTTACCTTCCGCGCGCGCACGAATCGGCGTTCCTGGAACGACGACGCCGTCCAACATGATGTTCAAAGAGTGGTATCCGGGGTGTAACCATCGCACCTTTGAAGCATAGCATTTGTTATCTTTGCTCAACGTCACCGGAATTGCTTCTTGTGTACCAGAGGGATGGGTTAAGCGTATACTCACGGCTTCGAGACCAGTCATGACGCGACCATTTTTTTCCCAACCGGCGCCGTGAAGCATCAAATCACTCACGCGGCCGCATTCAACGCTCCCGTTGGTCGGAAGAGGGGGATCGAAAGTAATCACCGCCTCCTCCGCAGTAAGCGTACCGAATGCGACATGGAAAGCAATACCGCCGTCAACGTGCGGCTGACCATTGATGCGAGTGCTGAGAATCCATTTCCCCGCGACGGTCACCTGGAACTCGAGGGCGTACGTGCCATCCTGGTGATCTGTCACGGAGACTTGACGTGCGAAGGCGCCGCCGGGACCTTGCAACGCCAGTTGAACGGTGTCTCCACCACTCAAGCGAAGGTTTGCAAACTTATCAACCGTACGCAAAGTCAAACGAACAATATTGCCAGTCTTGACATCTTTCAACCCATCCATGCTTAGAATTGAACGAGGCGCAAACGTAAAGCCGGCGATGATTTGAATCGTTCTCCAGCACACAGGTAAAGCGTCGCACAGAATACGAAGCTCAAATGTACCTGCGCGGGTCATCTTTGCGACGTAGTCGGTTTGCAATCCAGTAGTACCGTGTGCGTTGAACGTCAAGTACTCAGGACCCATGGCTTCGACGGCGATGGTTTGGCCTTCTTCCCAGTGCGTTTCATTCTTAAACCTGTCTCGGGCAATGACGCGTACGAAGACTTCTTCACCCGCCGGGGCGACCCAAGAATCCTCCGTGCGAGTACCACCGATGACCTCGAGATCGCAGCAGTTTGGCATGGCCACCGATGCGGTGAGATTCATCTCAAACAAACCATTCGGCAGCGGTACCATCTGAACACCGTTTTCGGTCGTCACCGCGGGGAGAGTCACCTCGCGCATTTGCTCAATGTCTTCCGCGCTGATGAAAGCCGCGGGTGTGTTTGCGTCGATCGCTTTCGCACCGCTAAGATCAGACTTTTGTTTGGAAATGATACTCCCAGCCAACGAATCTTTTCTCACGTGCGCCGCCGGTGCGTCGCTACCCTTGACAGAGCCAGGAGCGCTCGGCGGAGCGTCGAGCATTTGCGTTTCACCGTCCATGAGAGCCCGCGCTTCATCCGTAGCGTAAGGAATGATTGGCGTGTCCGCAACATAGATACCTAACTGGTACGCACCGGCAACAGTACCGTAAAATTTGATTTCAGCCGTGCCGTTACCCAACTCAATCGACTGCGAGGTGATTTTGCCCGGACCGACAGCTTTGCCGCAAAACGGCGCCAAACCTTCTCGACGGGCGATTCGGTTTCCGTATCGATCCATACGCGTAACTGTCAGCGTTAAATGCTCGCCGGCGACCCAGAGACTGTCCATGGCGCCTTCTACGCGACACTTGGCGTAGTCCACACGACCAGGCTTACACACAGCGCGGTACGTTGCGGCTTCCGTGCCGAGGAATAGAGACAACTCGAACGGACCAGCGCGTTCGACAATGTAGCTCGCCTCGTACGTACCATCGCCGCAATCTTGCACCTTCCCACGGAGAGTTTCACCACCAGATCGAATGGCGATACCCATCTGGGCACCACCATTAAACAGTCGGTTCCCGCGTTCGTCCCGCGCTTCGATGAGAATAGTCGCGCGTTCGCCAGCGACGGCGCCTTGCAGACCCGGTCCGGACAATCGGCACATCGGTAAGCTCACGTCTTGCGCTTCGACTTCGACGATAAAAGGTGAACCCACGACGGGTTGACCGCCAACGGCGGCGACGATCTCGTGTCGACCCACTTCCCACCATCGAATGGACGCCTTGTACCGGCTTCCGCGTTCGGCAAAGACGGTTGGCAACGTGTGCGTGCCGCCGCTCGGGGTAATCATGTGCATAGTCACCGCCTCTTGACCGCTCATACCACGGCCGTTAGCGTCGTATTCAAGAGCTTGCAAGTAAATATCGCGCTGGGTGCCGCAAACTTCCTTCCGCTTCATACCCGGGCCACCCTTTAAGACGCACGCCGCGGCGTTCAACGGCCCGTACGTGACGACAACCTCCGTCGTGCTCTCTTTGGCGACGCGTCCATTGACAATGGCTTGAATCGTCCATCGACCCGCTTGTGGAACGATAAACGCGAACGAGTACGTGCCGTCTTCGTTATCTTTGACATCGAGTGCATTGACTTTGATACCGTTCGGACCTTGCATGGAGAGGTTCACGCGGTCGCCGCCGACGTGGCAATTGTTGCCGTACTTGTCCTCCGTTTGCACGAGAAGCTTGGTGATTTTACTCGCGACAATACCGTTGAGAGCATCACCGCGGAGCACTGCGCGACTGGTTTCACACGACCCAGGAAAGACGTGTAAAACAAGAGGTGATGTGGCGATGGGGATACCATCGACAGTCACGGACACCGTGTACGAGCCGGCGCGTGGGAAAATTGCGCGCAACGCCATGCGTCCGCTTCGAATATCAGCAACCTCAAAGTTACGCTCCGCGGGCATGTGTGCTGGACCGTAGGCGGAGACAACGACGCTTTCGCCAGCAAATTGCGTGCTGTTCCCGTAGCGATCTCGCGCTTCGACGATGGCGGTGATTTCTTCACCCGCCATCGCCGCGCACGCGCCAAACGCCGCGGCTTTCGCGCCGGGACCCTTGGTAGAGCTCGTGATTGATTGCAACGTCGCCGTGCAGCCAGCTTGCGAGAGATTACCCGTGCCCATGCGGGCTTCGAATGGGCACCCCTTTAAGTCCTCTTTCGTGTCTGAGCACGATAACGCGACCTTGTAAATACCAGTCACCGTGGTGTTCAACACAAATTCAATGCGTCCGTCATCCAACATGTTGCGGTCGACGACCACGCCTCCTGGACCGGATGCTCGAGCTTCGAATTCGAGAAGACTTTTGCTTGAGTGTGCAAAGTTTCCGAAACGATCGCGTAAGGTTAATACAACCTTTCCTGGATCACCAGCGGACCACTTCTCGAGTCCCTTCTTATCGATGGTGCACTTGCCGATGACAACGTCTGACGCTTCGACGTTGACTTCGAAGATTCTCGATTGTCCAGCGCATTCTACAACGACGGCAACCTTGCCCGCGAGCGTGCTCGTAAACTGTACGTTGTATTCACCATTACCGCGATCATGCACCATGCCTTGTTCAATGCCTGGTCCAGGCGCGCCAAGGGCTTTCGTGGATACTTGCAACCGGGCGCCACCAAACTTGATACGATTGCCCCCTCGCTCGCGCGACTCCAAAATGAAGACTGAGCTTTCGCCAGCGATAGCATCTCGCAGGTTGGTAATAGTACAAGCATCGAGGTGAAGAGTCGACTTGTTCGCCATGCGCTCTTTCAAATCTCGTCTTCTGGTGTGCGTCATAATCTCATTCGAGCGTTCTTCGGGCGTGCACATCATCACGCCAACGGCGATATCAGACGGGATGGACTCCAAAAGAGCCGCCGCTTGAGAATCATCCATAGCAGAGACGTACGGTACTAACGCCGCAATAAGTGGTGTGTCGCTCATGGGTTTACCCGCCTCGGTTTGAATAGCTGCGCTTTGTTCAAGCACTTGCTTCACTTCAGCGGGACTCATGCCCTCAATAATGCGCGACACGTCCATAGGCTCGAGCTTGTGCAACACCTTGGCTGCAGCGTTCGGTGACAGGTGAGTCGCGAGCGCACCGCCAATCGCGGTCGGGGGTTCAACGTTACGCAAAATTTGCGGCGATAAGATCTCTAAGAATGAGCCCATCCACGGTTCGTTTACGCGATCGCTTGATCCCGGATTGACCATGGTGCTCACCGCCGACGCGGCTTCCGTGTGACTCAAGAGAGAGGTCGCCTTTGCGGCTTGTGTCGGCGACACTCGACCGACTTCTGCTAAAATTCGTGACTGCTCGACCGCACCTAAACCCACGAGTGTTTCTCGGAGCTCGGTGGCGGACATGTCAATCAAAATTTCGGCTGCGGTACCAGCCGGGCTAAACGCGATGAGCTCTAATAGCGACTTTTTGCGTTGTGCCAAGGAAATGGCTCTAAACATGATGAGGGCACTTGAGGGTTCAGCGATGGCGGCACCATCGGAACCGATGATGGTACCATCGGTCGTGATCGTACCATCGTCGTTGAGCTTGAGCACTTGACCATCAGTATCGATCATAGTGCCGTCAGGCTCGAGTTTAATTGTTGTACCGTCGGCGTGCGTAACAGCATTTCCCGCTTCGTTCACTACGGACACGCTGTCGTCGCTCCATTTAATGTTTCCTTCAGCATCCATCGTGCCCACAGCTCTAGATTTTGAACTGGAAACGAGTGAAATTCGCTTATCTTCAACGAGTGCGAATAAGCAACCGGCGATATGTTCTGCTTCTGCATTCTCAAACGTGCTCGTAAGCTGCGCTGGAGCCAAGCGACCGAGAGCCGGAGCGACGCGTCTGGCTGTTTCTTGTGCGCTTTGCTTGACCCGCATTCGCTCTTGCAATGATAGCGACTTATCAACTTTGTAGCATGCATGCAAACATTTTGTCATTTGAAGCATCGAATCACCGCCGAGAAGGCTAATGACGTCGGCCTGTCGCTCCGTCGGTAATTTTGACACAACAGCGGCGACGCGGTCGCTCGAAAGACCAGCGAGCATCTTTGTCGTCTCTTCCTCATCAAAACTGCCGGCAAGCTCAGCAACAGTTCGGGCTGGCATTTGATCCAATATACTTTTCAAACCGTCATCCGACGCGTCTGAGTTCATGAGCACGCGCACTGCTTTGACCATGTCTTCCGGTTTCATGCTGTTGAGGACATTTGCAAACATGACAGATTTCTCCGAGAGATCATCCGATTTCATCGTCTTCAAAAGTTCTGTCACGTCGCTTGCTTGCATGGTCGCAAGGACTTCTGCAGCGCGGTCGTCGGGCATAGCGCCTAATGTTGCCGCCGCCACATCAGTAGGCATGGTGCCTAAAATTTCTGCGACGTTGCCAGGAATGACATTTGCCATCATTCGTACGGCGCTTTCTGGAGTCCCTGACGCTAAAATCTCGGCAGCTTTGTCCGGAGCGAGCGACTGCAGCGCTTGAGATGCACCTTCTGCACTCAACTTTGGAAGCAGACTCGCGATTTCCGAGGCATCCATGTTTTCTAATTCGCCCACCTGCGGCAGCGAGCTAAGCGCTTCCACTGTGAACGGCGAACCAGCTATGGCTTCTTGGTCAAGCGAAACGGAAATAGTGTGCTGACCAGGCTGCGTCCAAGTGTATCCACCAGTGTAGCGACCATTACCGAACACTAGATCGACGGAGCTAATGCCGCCCGATGGTGTAAGAATTCGTACAGCGACGGCTTCTTTACCACTCATCAAGCGTGAGTTCTGCTCAAAGTCAGCGGGCTGAATAACAATGTCGCTTTGCTTGAAGCAGACAACACCCTCAACACCATCTGATCCCATACCACTAAATGTACACTCGGATGCTTTCACACCAGCAAAATATGATCGAACCTCATTGACCTGGGTACGACCGCCGCGCCCGTTCACTACAAGTTGAATTTCCCAAGCACCCGGACGTTCAAGTTTGAACTTTGCGCCATATGTGCCGTCAGCATGGTCATCGACCTTTGCCGCGACGACATATTTACCATCGGGAGAGCATAAATTCACATCAACAACATCACCGCCAGTAGAACGCAAGTTTCCAAACTTATCAGCGGCGTGTATGGTCAACGTCGAAATACGGTTGCACTTGACGCCTTGAAGTGCTTCACCAAATAACATGCACTTGCGAGGTTCTGTCGCGGCGCTGACGACTGTCAAGATTCTTGGATACCCGTCAAGGACTTGATTTCCGATCATGGCACTGAGCAGATACGACCCAGCGACGCGGAACGACGTAAAAAGCGTAACTTCTTGCTTAGTGCCCGTTCGCTCTTCAAACGGCGTCACCGCCCCCGCGGAGGTTGCTGTAGCCGAGACGAGGGCACCCTTTGAGAAGACGGTTACGTTGCCGTACATGTCACGCGGTGCAACAGATAAGGATACTTCTTCGCCGGCAACAGCAACTAGGACATCGCTGTCTGCACTGGCAAGTTGAGCACCGAAGACCGTCGTCACACTCGTTTGCTGTGATGCTGGCCCTGGATAAGCTATCACTTCAAATGGCGATCCGGGAATAGGCTCTTGATCTCCCGCCGTGACTTGAACGTAGTACCTACCTGCAACAGTAGTATTCACATCGACATCACTCACACCATCAGCTCTGTCAATCATACTACATTTCACCGGGCCCGGTCCATCGGCGGTGACTTTGAACTTGAGCTGCCCTTGTCGCGTTGGAACTCTGTTACCGTAAGCATCGTGGCGAATGATACTATAACGACCCGAACTACCAACTTCAAGGTCTAAACCTGCATCACCAACGAGTTCACATCCGGCAACAACGCCCCGACCGGCTTCGCACATTCCTTTTACGACGAGTTCCTCAGACAAGATTCCAATGGCCAGCTCGTAATAACCAGCTACTCGAACAGTGTATGAAGCCTCGTACGTGCCGTTGCCGTAATCAACGATTTCTCCAAGGTAATGTTCGTCATTTTTTGAACGAACCGATAACGATATGGGCGCACCTCCGGTAAGTAGACGGTTCCCTCGACTATCGTGCGCTTCAATGACGAACGTAGATCGAATGCCCGCGACGCACCGGTGTACACCTGGACCTTGCAACTGACAGGCAGCGAGACAGAGCTCCTCTGGGATGACATCAACGCGAAGTGGCGAACCACGCAAAGATGTACCATCAAGTCTTACATCAACCTGGTGTTCTCCGACTTCCGGCCAGTTGATGCGAGCGACTGCAGCTGTGGTACCTGGCTGCACGTCGAGAGGGACGCCAATAGAGAGGCCAGCAGGCGAAACAAGGCGCACGTTAAAAGCCTCTGCACCCGTGAGAATTCTACCATCTTCAGGATGATCGACAATGATTTGCACATCCGTGTACGCCCCGCATCGGAATGGCGGTTTTGGAAGCTGAACGCGAACATCCGAGGCGCTCAACGGACCAAAAGACACGACGAGTTTGTGCTTCTCCGCGCTCAATCTTCCATTGAATCTCGTACGCAAAGTCCAAATACCTTGCTGCATGCACGTGAACTCAAGTAAGTATGATCCATCGCCGTGATCTTTCGTTGATACCAAACCGCGCTGGGCGTTTGGACCAATCAAAACACCCTCGACGTTGTCCCCGCCTGTGGTTCTCGCGTTGCCGAAGTTATCTTGACCCCGAACAAAGATTTTGCACTTTTTCCCGACAATCAAACGCATAATCTTCACACCCGGAATGATGCCTTCTTCGGCATCGACGCCTGAGAGCAGTTCCTCCATCGTCGCCGGCGGAAGCTCTGTCTCTTCAGGATTTTCCATTTGAAAGGCCAACTTTGCGTTGATAAAAGCCATCTCTTCGTCCACAGTCTCCTCTTTAGCGTCAACAGACTCTTCTTGGGGCAAGTTTTCGTCAAAATATTCTTCGTCTTCGTGCTCACCAACGTCGACGGTGGCCAGAGCCTTAGGGATACTCGCCGATGCTGCCGCGATCTCTTCCACCTCGGCGAGATCGGCGACGGAAATATCTGACGAGACGTCGCTAAATGCAACATTTTCTGCCAACGGCGTCGCCTTCGCCTTGAACTGTAAATGTGTCAACATCGTTACGTTACCTTGCTTCACAGGAACCGTCTGAGAAAACTCACGACCCGGATTCAAAGCATACTCTAACAAGTCGATCGTCGCCTCTGCGTACGCCTTAGCCTTCCCATCTTCTCCAATGGTTTGCAAAATAAACATCGACGGCTTACTTTCGTACATGCCAGTCTTTGGATTCACAAACATCGTCGCAGTGAGCGTCATATGCGTATCCCATACCGCCTCACCGCGCGTCACCGGCACCGCCGCGGTTTCGCACGCCTTGCTCCCGCGCTTCCACGTCAATTTCAACTTTGGCGTCCCAGGAAGCACATTATACGCGCTATGCACGGTAATCTCAAACTGATACTTATCAGCATTCCATCCCCGCACGCTTCTTAACTTATGTTTTATAGACTCCATCGTCCCCGCGTCCCCGCGTCCCCCCGCGCACCGTTCCGATCGATCGACACCTCACGATGCGAATCCACACCGATGACGATGATGATTCGGGTCGTGTGCACCGAACGCGTTCTGCGACACCGAACGCGACGTCGAATTCGGCGTCGCCGCGCGTCGTCGTGACGCAGACGACGACGAGAGCTGGGTAACCCGTGCGTTGGCGCGCGCGATGCGGCCGTCGTGCGTCGGCGCACGTGTGCGGTGCGCCGGCGCGCTAACACCCAAAACCACGAACGACGTCGAAAGGCGTCGCACACGTCGCTAACCCCTTGGCGACTCATGGGCATTCAACGTGACGCACTACGACGTGCGCGGCGCGGACGTCACAGAAATGTACATATCAAGATATATTTACAAATAGAGAGCACTAGTACTAGTATAGTACGCATGGGCATGTATGCTAAAAAAAATACACCCCCTCGCGTGACGCCGAATGTCCGAACATTGCCTAGTCCACACCCTCCCGCGTCACGCGGTGGACGCGAGGGGCGGCGCGCGGGCGCTTCCTCGACGATTCGCCACCGCCTTTTCGATGTCGGGGTTGTTTTGCATGGATTCCATGATTGTTGCCACACGTCGACGACGCTTGTACGTGCGACGAATGGCGAGGATTGCGGCGAGGAGGACGACAAAGACGACGAGGACGCGCGCCCGCGCGGCGCCGCGCGCGAAGCCTGGGCGCGCGCGCGTCGCGAGCGATACGTCAATTGTCGCGCCGTTCGTCTCGTCGATGGCCTCGACGACGTGTGTAGTGGGGTACAAATACACGTCGTTTGGTGGTGTGATGTGCACCGTGACTTGTCGTGATGTCGGCGCCGATGGCTTGGCGAAGAAACCCGCCGAGTCGGTTAACACGGGTAAGCCTTTGTCGCCGACTTTGACCGATACACCCGCGACGCCTACACCGTTTTCATCGAGTACAAAGCCACGCACGGATCCAAATAAAGCTTTTGAAACCATTTCCAAGCTCGCCTTGACGTGGTCATCGACAATTTTGTCGATTTTATCATCTTGTGGCCATTTGGCGTCGTCCACTTCAATCGTCAAATCCATCGTGCCCGTGTTTACGTAGTGCCAGTCTTGCATACCACCCCACAATGGATACCACGCCGCACCGTTCGTTATACCGCCCTTGAATTCTTGTGATTTTGACATCACAGGGTGCGACGTGGCGTACGTCGACGCTAAGTACTTGAACGTTTCGTCGTCTGGAGCTGAGCTGTACGTATTCCCGCCGCGTTCGTTCCCATCCCATGGATAATTCGCCACCAACGCCCCTTCGTGATAGTTTAACACCGCAGCCATCCTAACTCGTTCGCTAAATCTCATTATCATCGCCGTTTCGGGCTCAGTCACCGCATTATCTCCAAGCTTACCCCCGAGCGCTTTCACGCTCCCGCTCGCGTCTCGCGGCGGCGTGAACTGCGTGTACGGAAAATTTCTATTCAAATCCACCCCACGTGAATTCCCTCGAGCGTGCATCGCAAAACCGTCTGGATTCACCGTAGGTATAATGTACAGCGTCGCCTCGTCGATGAGTCGCTTCGCTAGCGCATCGCCGCCTGTTTTCGCGCCTTCGCACACGCGCCTCGCGACTTCCACGGTAATCACTCGCCCGCTCGGCTCATCCCCGTGCATGTTCGCCATGAACCCGAACCGCAAGCGCCCGGCGCCGGAAAACGACGCATACGGATCGTTTCTACCGTCCACAGCGTTGCCATCGTCGTCGCCGCGCGCCGTCGTCGATGATGACGTCGAACCAACCTCGAGCGCGCGCACATCGACGCCTTTGGCGCTCGCACCTATGGAGACCACGCGCGACACCCCAGCGCACGCCCCGCGCGCGAGCGCGTCGAGCGAGGCGTAGAGTTCATCGTTCGATGCGTACGGCATGGCCGCGCCGCGCGCGCCGCGCTCTAATGCGCCGCGGCGTTGGACGCCGCGCGCGACGATTGATTCGTGACGCGATAAATCATCTCGAGGCACAGAATCCCATATTACGTCACACTTAAATATATCATTGTGATAAAATAAACACCATACCATTCATATAGCGCTAAAATTATCACAGTACACATCTTGCGCATTTTATCCTCAGGGGAACCACCGAGCACGCGAACCGCCATGGTCGCGCGCGCATCCGCACTTTCGCCCACGCGCGATCGCGCGCACGCCTCGCACGCGATGGCAGAAGATAAAGAAAACATCTTCGCCGCGACTGCGCTGACGCGAAGCGGTACGAACGCATCGACCAAGGCGCATGGGTCCGATCATCATCATCATCACACCGAGCAACGGCTCGAGACGCGCACGCCATCGTCGTCGTCCGCGTATGATCCACGCGTGAAGCAATTGACCGATCGCGTGCGCGCCATGGCATCGATGACACCGTCTACGGCGACGAAGAGCGCGGGTGGGGCGACGTCGACGTCGATGAGAGGGGGTGGCGCCGCGGCGATGGTGTCGAGCCGCGCGGCGGCGAGCGCGCCTCGAAGAGGTTCAGTGGAGGGGTTATTGGAGGAATATTGCGGCGTAAGTGGCGACAGTACGCCTGTGAGAATAAGGAACGAGCGGAATGCGCACGCGGATGCGATACGGGCGAATACCGAGAGCCCAGAGGCGTGGTTATTGTTTCTGGAGAATGAGGAGGCGATTTACGCCGACGATGCGGCGACGGCGGATGTCGGGAAACCGAGCGCAACGTACGGGAGTCGTAACGGTGTGAGTTTACATCGGTTGTATGAATTGGCCACGAAGACGATTCCGCGACGAGGGAACGTGAATGATGAGAATTATGTGAGAATTTTTCTCGGGCTGGCGCGACAGCAAATGGTGAGCAATATGGATGACGCGCGGGACACGTTTAAGTTTTTAAAGTCATGCGGTATCGGGCATAAACATGCGATTTATTGGTGCGAGTGGGCAGCGTTTGGGTACACGTTCAAAGGTGAGGCTAAGGCGGTGAAAATTCTAAAACGCGGATTGGACGCGGGCGCCGAACCCGCGGGCGCGATTGAGTGCATGTTGGCAGATATTGAAGCGCGCAAGTACGACCCCGTGCAACAAACGCAACACACGCCATTTAGATCGCTGGCGCCGCAATATACTTCAGCAATCAAGCCTTCGCGTCATGGCACGGTTGAGAATGAATCGCGATATGCGAGGCCGGCGGCGCCAGTACCTGCAGCGGCGGTGGCGATGACGCCGAAAAATTTATCGCAACGTGCGGCGGCGCTCGCGAGCATGCAAGCCACGCCGACGGCGAAGTTGGATGCTCCAGTATACGCAGCGGCGAGCAAAGTCGCAGCACTCGCAGCGCATCAGCACACTGGTACGACGTACATGACATCTCACGCGTCCATGCCTCCTGGGAGCGCGAGTAGCTACCAAAGCGCGCGTACTGGTGGATTGCGCGTCGGCGACAAGACTGAAAGCTCAATGCCTCCGCCCCCACCACCATCTTTGCCAAGTGCGAATGATTACTCGGTGAATGCACCACCTTCGTCAACTCGCGAGCACACGACGTCGTTGCGCAATCGCCTTGCTGGAGCTATGGAGAAGTATGGTGCGATGAGTGCGCCTAGAACGTCTCGTTCTGAGCGCACGCCGTCGACAACCGCGCACACGCCCATGGATCCACCTCGCGCGCCTGCTTTGGCGGCGACGGCGCCAAGGGCGGTACGAGCAGTTGAAAACACACCGACGGCAATGGGAAGTGAGCGCAAGACGGGGCACGCCGCGCCGAGCGCAAACAAGTACACAGACAGGCCGCGTGAAGATGAAAACACCGTCATTGTCAACGGCGTCAAGTACACGAAATTGGAATGCATTGGTCAAGGCGGCACGTGCAAAGTGTTCAAGGTTGTATCACCGAAGCGCAAAATCTTAGCGCTCAAGCGTATTCGTTTGGATGGTCGAGAAAATGAAACCATTGCTGGTTTTATTGATGAAATCAAGCTTCTCAAAACGCTTCGCGGAAGAGACAACATAATTCAGCTCATTGATGCCGAAGTCTGCATGAACGAGCGTTTGATATTCATGGTTCTCGAATTCGGTGAGATCGACTTGGCACATATGCTGGCGAAGCGTGAAAAGCAGCGTCAAGGCGCTGTCGGCGCAGTAGATGACAACTTCTTGCGCTTATACTTTGAGCAAATGGTTGAAGCTGTGAACACAATTCATGAAGAGCGCATCGTACACAGCGATTTAAAACCCGCAAACTTCTTATTTGTTGAAGGCGCGCTCAAGTTGATTGATTTCGGTATTGCTCGCGCTATACAAACCGAGCAAGCGCCGGATCACACCAACATTGTGCGCGACCATCAAGTCGGTACGGTCAACTATATGTCACCCGAAGCAATCTTGAACGGTCAGGCATCTGCGCTCGGCGGACCCATGAAAGTTGGTCGGTCCAGTGATATTTGGAGTCTCGGCTGCATCTTATACCAGATGGTTTACGGTCACACGCCGTTCAGTAAAATCACCGGTATGATTCAAAAGCTCCATGCCATCACGGATCCTCGTCACGTCATCGCATTTCCGCCTCTTCCGGTGGATAACCCTGCGTTGATTGATTTGATGCAAGCATGTCTCGAGCGCAACCCGAAGAAACGTATTTCTGTGAAGGAGATCCTCACGCATAAATTTCTGAGGCCGTTTGCCGACCAGTCGTCGTCATCATCATCCCCGACAGATTCTGGGCTCTCCATGACTCAGCTCCAAGAGTTATTGGCCCAATTACAAAAACACGGCTCAAGCGTTGATGTGAATGCCGTCACAGCCGAGGTTTTCCGCCAAATTTCCGCTGGAGAATCCGTATCATTGTCCCCGTTGTTGAGAAAGCACCGCCGCTCGGATGAAGACGTCGACGGCGTCACGTCCACGCGTTGAAGCAGTGCACACCACCCCATCATTTAGCCTCAACCCACCCCCGTGGTATCACACACTTTCATGCGCCGTGAATTTCATCACAGCGTATCGAGTCGATACTCCGCCAGTAGCAGTGTTTAATCCAACGCATCTCACGGATGAGCGCAAACGAATGACAAAAGTTAGTTACAGCGCGCCTCACTCGTAGCCTCGCACATCGATGAACGTCATCATCCTCCCTGGATCGGGATGCACGCCCACGCGTCAATGTAATTTTTACTCCTGGCTCGAGCGCGCGTTGCTCGACCGCGGCATTGTCAGCGACGTCCGAATGGCAAACATGCCTTCACCATACGTGTGCGAACGCGCGCTCTGGGTACCATTCACCGAAGATACGTTGAAATGCGATGCGAATTCAATCGTCGTCGGGCACTCATCGGGCGCGGTGTGTGCCCTTCGCGTGGCCGAGCGCAACAAGCTTCGTGGAATCGTCCTCGTGGCGGGGTACGACGATGACTTGGGGGATGCGAATGAACGCGCGAGCGGGTACTTTGGTCCGGACGCGTTCGACTACGACGGCATACACGCAAACTGCGGCGGTCGAGTAGAGTGCGTCATTGGTGAGCGCGATTCCTTGGTCCCAGCATCGGTGCAACACGCGCTGGCGGCGAAGCTCAAGGCGAGTGTTTCGAGCTGTCCCCGGCGAGACCACTTTTTCACGGCGCCGTGCGAAGAAATCGTCGACGTCGTCAAAAAGTTTACCGACTAGTGTTTGCCGACTAGTATTATTATTACATGTAATTCTACCATTTGTATCAGTGAATGGCATCGTTCTAGTGCACTGGCGGGCGGTCTACTTGTGTTCCAAGCTATGCAACGTCATCGAGCCAGAGGCGTCGCCGACGAGGACGTGCGCGTCGTCAACCACCGCGACGGCTCTCGCGCTCGTCGTGATACCCGAGAACGCGTCATCGATGACGCTAAACGTCGAGCTATTCGCATCAAATGCGATTATTTTTACCCCAAAATCGCCCGCGACGACGAGCGCGTGAGATTGAAGCCGAGCGACGGCGTGAATTTTGCCGCCTGAAATATCCAGTCGCGCGAGCGCGGGTAAACGTGCATTCGTCGCGTCATGCACTTCCAGCCGTCCATCGTGACTACCACTCGCAATAAATTTGTCGCCAATAACCGCCAACGCCGCGACTCGACCGCGTCCATTCGCCCGCGCTTCGCCGAGCGTTCCCAAGTCTTTCGGCGTCTCTGGACGCGAAACGTCAAACGCGTGGACCGTTCCATCCGCTACGCCCGCGAACACTACGCGGTCATCGAATACGCACAACTTTAAAATATCACCCGTGAATAATTTCAAGTGTTCGCACTCGGGCGTCGCGCGTAATGCTTTACTCACGTCGTCCCAAATCCACGAAGGCGCAAAGTTACACGCGCACGAATACGCCCGACGCAGCGCCCGCGAATACACCACCGATCGCACGTACCCGGTGTGCGGCCCGAGCACGTCCTCGGCGCGCGTACGCCATTTCAATACACCATCACCATCGACGTCAGCGCACACCAAGTGATTACCACTCGATCCGAACGCGACGACGTCTCCGTCGTGGCCCAATGCCGCGACGCACCAGAATGGACCCCGCGCGCGCACATCGCCGTCGCCCGCGCCGTCGCCCCCACGCGCGTCATCATCGCTCCAGAACACATCCATGACGCCATCGGCGTCGCCCAACGCGCCCACGCGCGCGCGCCCGCTCGCCGTCGTCGCCACGAAGACGCCCGGTTGCACTTTTTCAATGCAAAGCACCGCGCCGCTGTGTTTCATCGTCGTCGCGTGCGTCGTCGCGTGCGTCGTCGCGCTCGCGCGCTGACGACGTCGATGGTATCTTCGTGCGTCGTGCCCCGTCGCCGTCGGCGCCGTGCGCGCCCCTTGCGCGCGCACAGCGCGCGTAGCCATCGCCGCGTGACATTGTGACGTCAGCACGCGCGTACGCTTTATCCGCATTCGCCGCCGCACGCGCCATGCCGCTCGCGCACGTGCCATCGGACGAGCTGCGCGGTCGCGTGGCGCTCATCACCGGCGCCTCGCGCGGCATCGGTCGCGCCACCGCGCTCGCGCTCGCGTCGCACGGGTGCCACGTCGTCATCGCCGCGAAAAGTGCCACCGCCTCAGCGACGCTTCCGGGCACCGTGTATTCTGTCGCGCGCGAGGTTGAACGCGCGCACCCGAACGTGCGAGCGTTGCCAATTGTGATGAATTTGCTCGACGAGCGATCGATCGTGGCGTGCGTGGAGGAGGTGGTGCGCGAGTTTGGGCGCGTGGATGTGTTGGTGAACAACGCGAGCGCGTTGTGGTGGCAGGATATAGATTCGACGCCGACGAAAAAGTATGATTTGATTCAGGGCATCAACGCACGCGGGAGTTTTATCATCACGCGCGAGTGCTTGCGGTATATGCGCGAGGCGGGATACGGACGGGTGATTTCTATGGGGCCGCCAATACCAAAGCGGTGGCGGGAATTTAGCGGAAAGACGGCGTATTACATGTCAAAGTGCGGGATGACCATGGTTGCGCTCGGTGCGGCGGCAGAAGGGGAAAAGTTTGGCATCACGGCGAATTCGCTGTGGCCGGCGACGATCGTTGAGAGCTCGGCGAGTGAAAATTTTGAGCTCGGTGAAAGGAAGAATTGGCGCAAGGCGGACATTTTAGCCGACTGCGTGGTGCAACTGGCGTGCGATCCGAGCACGACGGGCCAGCAGCTGATAGATGATGAGTATTTGCGCACGCGCGGGGCAATTGACGCCGATTTTGTGCGCTATAGGTGCGATCCTAACTTTGAACCTCCGCGTTTACTCGCGCCGGATGGTGTCGAAGGCGTCGGCGGCGATTGGGACGTTCGTCGCGGCGACGTCAAGGCGCTCAGTCGCGACAAAGCAGTGAGCAAATTGTAGGATGGCTTGATGTCTATGTGATTTCAACGATTAGTGGCTATATATTATACCGGTCCGTGTTTCAGTACCAGCTTAGTACTCGTAGTATTATCTTACTGTATCAATTGCATTTTTCATTCACTTGATCAATCCTTCTTGGCTTTTCGACGAATCGAGGCGCCGAGCGCGTACGCCAAGGCCAACGGTACCACGATGTAGGAGACGTAAATGCACAGGCACCACGCAAAGAACAACAACAACCGCGTTCGCCGACGTTCAAATGACATCGAGAGTACGGGGTGGCAATGCGTGAGGTCATAGTCTTCCTCTGAGAGCGACGGATCCCGCGTGAGCTCGGCCAGGCCCGCGCTCTCCTTGAGCATAGTTCTTCGTCCAGTTGTTTTAATCGACAACTCCACCACGTCAGTCTTCCAGTTGACGTTAAGTTCGCCGTAATTGATATCCGTGAACCGGTCGTATGCGGGTAAAATCCAACTTCGATAGTACAATGGATTCGCATACTTGAAAAACGTCGCCAACGGTTCGGGCGCCTCTCGAAAGGGTGTGTGCGTGAAACCGCTCGCCGTGGCATCCATAGTTTTGTACGGCAAAAAGCACCCCGGTGGTTCAACCGCAATTTGACCATGATGGACGTCACCCGACATGAACACCACAGACGCGTTCGATGCGGTGATGATGTCCATCAGTCGCCGCTGTTGACTCGGCGTGCGCGTCCAGCTCTCCAAGCCTTCAGCAACCATACGCGCGGGCTCGGAGAACCTCGCAATGCCTTGTAACATCAAATACGCCGCTTCTAATACTTGAATACTGCTTCCAATCGCCGTTAAATCCGCCCTCGGTTCGCTACTGAGCACGTCTCGCAGCCACGACCATTGCGCTTCACTCATCAACGTTCCTTCGCGCGCGTCGTCGCCCTCCTCCATATCCCATCGTAAATCCAAAAGCACGACACGCACGCGCCTGCCATCGGGATTCACGTAGTCCACCGCATCATACACCCCACCATCGCGCGTGCGCCGCTCGCTGTCCATCGGTTCGTCTAGGAAATCCAAAAACGCGCGCTTGGCGAAATCCTTGTGCGACCAATCCTTGCCGACGTTGTTGTACCCGTAGTCGTGGTCATCCCACGTCCCAATCACATCCGACGTCGCCCGCAGCCGCGCATACGGTGCATACTCTTTCACTTGATGAAACGCCGCCTCATGTAACGCCTCACCTCGATATTCACGCCCTCTGTGCCCGTCCCGCGTCTTTGTGCGGATGTCGGCGTACACGGCGTCGCCCAACCACGCGAACGCGTCTGGAGCCTCATCCGCAATGTCTTCCCACAGCGACATGTCCTGCCACGGCTTATTACACGACCCAAAACCGAGTTTAAACCCATCCCTGGACGCCACCGCGACTTCTCTGCGTCACGCGCGCGAGCGACACACCACGTTTCGTCAGTCAATGTTTAAAGCGAACGCCACCCAGCCATCGCGTTCGCACATCCGCGCCTCGCGCCGCCTCGCCTCGCGCGTTCGAAGAACGCATGCGAACGCATCGCGCGCGTGTGCGCGCGCGCGCGCGCCGCGCCGCGCTCTCACGCGCGCGCCGCGCCGTTCGGAACGCGTCGAGTGTACGTCGAGTCAGCGCGCACCTCACGACTGTCGCGCGCGCCTCGCTCGCGCGCGCGCACGCGAGCGCCATCGCGAGCGAGGACGCGAACGAGCGCGCGCGATGCGCGTGTCGTCGTCGTCGCACTCGCCGGCGGCGCTCGAGCGTCGTCGGCGTCGTCGGCGTCGGCGTCATCGTGTGGAGCACTGACGCACGCTACGCCACTGTCGCGCGCGCGCATCCGGTGCGCATGCCCGCGAACGCCGACGCGAACGCGAAGGCGAAGGCGAAGGCGAACGCCGCGCGCGATGCGACGTTCGGTGACCCGTCGAGCCTCGGATGGCGCGTGCAATCGTCGCGGTGCCCGTCCAAGGCGCGCGTCATCGAGCACGTGAGCGCGAAATCGTTACTCGCATTGCAAGCGCAGGTGCTTCGCGAGCGCGCGCGCGCGGCGGCGCACGCGAGCGCGGGCGGGCGACACGCGGGGTCGATGACGTCGTCATCGCTCGTGGGCGTCAGTGGGCGCGATGTGCGTCGAGCGCGACGTGGCAAAGAGGTCGACGGGGACGGCGTGGCGAATCCGGGCGTGCGCGAACGCGCGGCTCGCGACGCGACGGTGACGATAGATACGTCCGTTCGCGGTGTGCGGCATGCGCTGGAGCGCAAATCGGCGTTGTATGATAAACTCGCACGCGGGGAGGTTGAGATTGGGGATGGTGAACGGGGCGACGGGTACGACGTGGATTTTGCAGCCAAGGCGCGAAACCGGGACGATGACGAGGATGACAGTCGAAGTCGCACGTATGACGTCGATGGGTTAGAGCACGTGCGACAAGGGGACATGATGAGTGATGACGTACGGCGTGAGCTCGATCGACGACGATGGGAGGCGATGGTGGATGCGGAGGAAGCCGCGGCGGAGCGCGCGGCGGAGGAACGGGCTGTTATTTTTGACATCGAGAAGAACACCGAGCGCGCGCGTGATTCAGTGGCTGATTTAAAGCGCGCGCGTGAAGACGTGGAAGCGAAGAAGCGTGAGCGTCTCAAGGCGGCGTTCATGAAAAAGCAGCTCGCAAAGATGAAGAAACAAAAGACGTAATCTCAGTCGAACGCGCCGATGCGTCGGCGCGTCGGCGGTAGCTTTAGCTTTAGATAGTACATTAATCGCGATTTCATTATTCATCGTCTTCGGAGGAGCTATCTAATACCTTACCCTTCTTTTTTGGCGGTTGCGGCTTTTCTTCGGAATCAGAATGACTGTCATCTTCTTCTTCTTCTTCTTCTTCTTCTTCTTCCGAAGACGCTTCCAACTGCGCATAATTCGTCGTCCCATACACCGCCGTACGTCGTCGCCCACCCGTCACAATATTACTCGTATCGATACCATCCATATCCTTTTCCAATTCTAGCTTTGCCCGCACGCGCTCAAACTCACTCGGCGCGCTATGAATCGACAAGCCGCGTTCGCTCAATAACGTCGACATCGCGTCCACGCGCGCTTTCTCATCCGTCGTCCGCATCAAAACCCCTTGAAACGCCGTAATACCCGCACGCTTACATGCATCTCTATATTTTGCAACATCACCACTAATCGTCGTCGTCGTCGTCGCTGTCTTGGCTTTTTTCACCGGACGTCTCACTTTATCCTCCTCCTCCTCTTCGTCATCATCTTCGTCCTCGTCTTCGTCCTCGTCCTCGTCCTCGTCCTCGTCGCCACCATCACCATCTTCACCACCACCACCATTCGTCGCCATCAGCGCCTCGAGTAACGCCGCAATCGTATTTTTATGCCCATCCAACGCCTTGTCGCCAATGTTTAAATCACCCTCGAGCAACCGTCGAACGGCTTTCGGCGTGATTGTCGTCGCGTTCGCGCGAATGTGCGCCGCGCGCGCGGCGAACGCGCGCGCGATATCGCCTTCATCAATCACCATGCGAGATGGATGCGTCGGCGTCGCGATGTGCGGGTGCGCGCGCCGCGGTGGAAGAGAGCCGTCGGCATTGCGCCGCGCGCGAAAACCATGCCCGCGGACGCCGCGACGGCGACGTACGGCGCGTTTCTCGATCGACTCGCGACGAGAACGTCGGCAGACGCGTCTTCGTCGTCGTCGTCCGTCGTGGCCACGAGCGCCGACGCGTACGCCGCGTACGTGGCGCTCATGCGTTCGGGGCTCTGGACGGATGTCGTGCCCGCGACGTGCCCGTCGACGGGGCTGACGTACATGTTTTGCCTGCCGCGCGAGACGCCGACGGAGAGGCGGAAAGATGTGCCTCGCGAGGCGCGGTCGCGCACGGTGGCGGTGCCGTTCGCGGTGGCGCGCGCGTGCGCGTCGCCGACGTTGCTGGACGCGGTGACGCGCGTCGCCGGTGCGTCCTTCGCTCGCGTTCGTGGCGATGACGATATGATGCAGTATAGTGCGTTCGAAACACAAACTGACCACGTTCTTCGCATCGCGTCGCGCGCACACAGACGCCGAACCGTGGCCAGATGACGCGGGCGCGACAGCCGTCGGTCCAACCACCCCACGGTTACTCGTCATGCTCGATAGCGACGGCACCACGACCACATGCGCGGTGTCTCGAGATTTCGTGCCACCAAAAGACATTCCAGAAAAGAATCTAGACGGCGACGCCACCGCCGGCGCCGGCATCGGCGACGACGAGGACTCGGACGACGACGCCGGAGCGCGCGGGCCGCCCCCCGCGAGCGTCCTCGCCCCTCGCCCCGCATTCAGCGACGGCGAATCCGACGAAGAGCTGCTAGAAGATGATAAAAAAATCACGCTCGCCCAGCGTCACGCCAGGCCAGACGACGCCGACGCCGACGCGTAGCCGCGCGTCCTCGTCGTCCAACCGCGCGGTGGCGTCGGAGAGAGACACAGCGCCATAGCCCCATAGTCTACCCCACATACCCTTATCATTGTAAACCCTAGTGTCATACACATAGTCTACTCCACATAAACCTATCCCACAAGAAAAACCTCGGAAGTTGGTCATCATCGCCATCGACGCCGTCGCGCGACGTCTCTTACCGACGCAAAGTCCGGACGAACCATGGGACGCGAAGCAAAACCCGCCGATGTCGTGACTCGCGAGTACACGATCAACCTCGGCAAGGCCATCACGGGTATCACGTTCAAGAAGCGCGCGCCTCGCGCGGTCGCGGCGGTGCGTGTGGCGATGCGATGCGATGCGGTGTGACCCTAGACGCGATCGCGACAACGGCGTCGGCACGGGCGCGGCGACGGGAGATGCGGCGCGATGCGATGCGCGAGATTGCGATGGGGATTGTTTGAACCCGTGTGCGCGGATTTCGCGGCCGTCGATGGGCGAGAGGCGTTGGGTGTGATGCGAAAGACGAGCGACGACTGACCTCGCGGTGTTTGCGTCGCGACAGATCAAAAAGTTTGCGCAAAAGACGATGAAGACGTCTGATGTGCGCATCGACGTGAAGCTTAACAAGGCGGTCTGGAGCAAGGGTATTCGTAACGTGCGTACATCGTTGAGCGTTCGCGTTCGTTGTCGTCGTCGTCGTCGTTGAAGCGCGATATCGTGGTGTGTGCATGCGTCGAACAAAACCCTAACCGCGCGACCCGCGTTCTCTCGCGTCACACAGGTCCCGAAGCGCATTCGCGTTCAAATCCAGCGCAAGCACAACGACGATAAGGACGCGGAAGAAGATTTGTACTCCTACGTCACCGTGGTTGACACCCCGAACGGATTCAAGGGTCTCGGCACGAATGTCGTCGACCAAGATGAATAGACGCGCCGTTGTCGTCAATTCATCACTTAGGATAGGAGAGCGGCGTATGTGAGCGATCTGATAGTGTGGATCGATACGCGACGAATCGGGTTAGAATTGTAATCAAGCAGGGTTTGTCGTGAATGAACTTTACCTGTCGCGTTCCTTTCGACGAGTTTTTGTGACGAACGACGGCGCGCGCGCCGCACCACTGCAAAGTGCCGAAAGTGAGACAATTTTCTAGTACTACTGCCGCTGCGATTGACAACACTACGCACTACACTAACGCGCGACTATATCAAAGTTACTAAGCTTTACATGCATGGTTTTATTTTCCAAGTTTAAACACTCCTCGATGGTGCTGCTGACGCTCACGATGGCTTGACGTTCGGCGCCGACGTATCCCGGAATGCGCGTCGGGTCCTCCATGAGCGCCATGAATCTCTCGTGATTCTTGGGAAATCGCCCTGGAGGATCAGCTAGCACAAACGTACCGCTCCCATTCGTACCATCGAATAACTTGAGCACCAAGGTTGCGATGGCATCGACAGCATCTGGGGTATACAACACGTCGCACGCCAACACGACGTCAAATCCACTCGGCGCTTTCTCGGGCTCAAACCAATCCACTTTCGCCGCCGACACCACGCACGATGACCCACAATCAGACATGTCGTCAAATCTTAACACGCTCGGCAACTCAACGTCATCTGGAGCGTTCCACTGTGCTGGAATCTCCCGCACGTCCTTTATCCCGTTGGCTCGACACCCCGAGAGCGCGCACCACAACGCGCGTTCCTCTCTATCACTCATCACCACCTCTCTCGCACCCACAAGCGCGGCGGCGATGCCTCCAAGTCCTAACCCACACCCCAAATCAATCACGCGCTTCCCGCGCACGAGCTCTGGATTGTCAAAAATCTTCTCCGCCAGCGCCACGCTCCCGTGCCACAAATCCGCCCAGTGCGGGTCATCCCACGGCCTCCCGAGCGCGCTGTACACATCCACCACCGCATCCTCGCACTCCGGAAGCACCAACCGCACGTTCCTACGTCCGCATCGCGCGTCGACGGCGTACATGTCCATCGGGACGTGCTCACGGAGCGGATGTGGCAGGTCCATCGCGAGCGACATCTTGGCGCGGTCGCCGTTCGCCGTCGCGTCGCACCGCATCGCGCGCTGCCGCCGCCGCCCGCGAGGCGTCGTCGACGTCGACACCGCGGTCGCCGTCGCCGTCGCCCGCGCCGTCGCCACCGTCGCCATCGCGCGCGACATGGCGCGCGTCGCACACTCGCGCACACGCCACTCGACGACGCGAACACATGTGCGGTCGCGTCAGCTCCACGCTCCGCGCCGCGGACGTCGAGCGCGCCACGGGCGTGCGCGCGCGTCTCGAGCGCGACGATGATTACGCCGCCGCTCGCGACGCCGCCGCGGGGGCGTTCGACGCACACAGCGCGTGTCCAGGCGCGAGATTGTTTACGATTGTCAGACGACGATGCGATGGCGATGGCGATGGCGACGACGATGATGCGACGTGGCAAGACGCGATGGCGATGCAACGCATGACGTGGGGGATCTATCGCGGGTCACGACCTCGTGATGAATCGACTCGCGCGAGGGCGACGTATGAGAGAGCGTATAACGCGCGTGGGGAGACGCTGAAGGAGCTCGCGCTGTTCCGCTCGGCGCGTCGGTGCGCGACGCTCGCGAATGGTTTTTTTGAATGGCGTGACGAATCTATCGGTGGTGGCAAATCAATCAAGCAACCGTATTACGTCACGCGTGCGGATGGTGAACCTCTCGTGATTGCATCGGTGTGCGTGGATGAAATTGCGTCGGGGTCGGGATCGGGAAAGCGCGCGTGCGAGACATCGATGTGCACGACGTCGACGACTTCGACGGCGCTCGAATGGCTTCACGATCGCATGCCAGTGTTGCTAACGAGCGATGAAGACATTAAACTGTGGTGTTTGACGTCGGATGGCGACGATGGGTGGGAGCGATGCATTAAGCCGTGCGAAGATGGGTATTTGGTGTGGCATCCGGTGACGACCAAGGTGAACCGAGCCGACTACCGCTCGAGCGACGCGATAAAGCCGACTAAACGCGCGGCGGAGCAGAACGTCGGCAGCATCGCCGCGCTCTTCGCCGCCGCACCGCCATCAAAGAAACGAAAGCACACGACGACACCACTGATATAGATAGATAGATAGATAGATAGATAGATAGATACGGTACCGTAGCAAAAATGCAAAATTACACGTACGCGCGACCGCCTCGCGCGGGTCGCTCTACTCCGCCGCCGCCGCCTCTTCCGCCTTTGGCGCCGCAACGTTCGGCGCATCCGGACCACCACCGCGCCCAGGATCCTCCGTCATAAACATCGCCGCATTCGTCGGTGCTGGTGCCTCTTTCACCACGGGCGTCGCCGCCTGCGCTTGCGCCTTGGCCCGCGCCGCGGCTAAAATTTCAGCCTTTTTCTGCTCCTTGGCGCTCAATTTACTCGTAAACGACGCGTCGTCGTCTCCGGCGAACGCCGCCCCGAGCGGTGTCATCGTCGTCGACACGACCGCGAACGCGCTCATCGCGTTTGCGAGCATCGTTCGGCGATCGACGATCACTGACACGCGGGCATCGTCGCGAGCACAGGCGGCGCGAACACCGTGCGATCGCTTTTGAGCGCTCGTGTGCGCCCGCATCGGCGCGTGCGCGGCGACCGCGGGCGATGCGCGGGGGACGATGACGAACATGTGTTATTTCGTGCGCGTGTGTGCGTCACGAGCGAGGATTGGTGCGCCGCGGCGTCGAGTGAGGTTCATGAATCATCGAGGCTGTGACGAATTCGCTGCGTTGGGGTGACTCAGCGTCGCTCGGCGTTACAAGACGCGAGGATAAATGTGCGCGCTCTAAGTGCTTTGCGTGTGCGCGTGCGTGTGCTTTCGCGCGCGTGAAGTGTGGTGTGCGATGCACGGAACCATGATACGGCGCTAGACGTGCTCTAGGCGTCGATGGGTAACTTGCACGCGGGCGCCTCCTTGAGACTCGGGATGTGCTCGCCTTGGGAAATGACGCCGAATTCCGGGCCGACGGGTTCGCCGGCGACGCGCGCGGCTTCATCGCGCGCATCTTTGCGCTCGGCAGCGGCTAAGACTTTGTCGAGCTCTTCTAAACCACCAGGCACGGCTTCGAGCTCTTGGATGCCGAGGAATAAACCCCAAGGCACGCCCTCAAAGGCTTCGGTGTGATGAATCGTGTGCCCGGCGGCGATTTTCTTGAGAAGCGGCAATTTGCCGAGCGGACCGGTGGGGAATCGCTTGTGCACTAAACCGTCGTGGACGTACATGTACGCGATGCCAAATAATGTAATGCCCATGCCTGCGCCAAAGCACAAGCCGCCGAACACGCCTGGGGTGAAGAAACCAAACGCGCAGAGAGCGAACGCGGGCACGCCGTTGACCAAGGCGAAGACGTCGTTCGCCTCAAACGCGCCTTCGCGCGGCAAGTGGTGGCTTTCGTGCAACAACCAAATCGGTCGATTCCACTCGCGGCGGTATTTATTCGACATTGACCACCACGAGGCGTGCCACAAGTGCTTGTGCGCGTATCTGGCGTAGAATTCCATACCCACCGCGGCGCCGGCGATGAGCGCGAGCTGCGCCACGAGCTCCGCCACGGGAAACACTCCTCCGTTCAAATCCACTTCGCGAATGATCCGAAAATACGTCGCTGTGATCGCAATCGACGTAATTCCACATGACGACGCCCACGCTGACCACTCATACGACTCCGCGCTTTGTTCTCGCTCGGCTTTCGTCCTCGCCTTGCGTCTCGGCCGCGCGTTTCGCGCCCCGCCCCACATCTCCTCGTCCCGGGTCTCATCCCCGCTCGCCTCAGACGACGCCGCACTCGATCGCGGCGACGACGGCATCCCAAAATTCATCTCCCGTCTCGAACTTTGATCATCCACACCGACCGCTCGAGGCACGCCCACCGCCGACTCAACCCCGCGCGCGCGTCGTCTCGAACCGCTTCTTATCCAGTCGCGTCGTCCCGCGACGCCCATCCTCGACGACGACGTCGACGCACCGCGCGCCGACGACGCCGTGACCCCACCACGCAACGCCACATATGACGCGCACGACGACGACGACGCCGACGACGACGACGACGCGCCAGCCTCCGCCACGGTCACGCGACGCGACGACGCGCACGCCGGTCGCGACACCGCCACGTTTTTTGTCATCGATGACGTCCGATGACGCGCCGCCGATGTCGCACCGCGGCGCGCGTCGGTCAACGACGACGACGACGCGCGCGCGGATGATCGCGCGAGTGAAGGCGACATCACGGGAGTCACGATGCGCGCGCGACGACCCGATGCACGACGACGACGACGACGACGACGCGTCTCGCGAGGCGAAAAGTGCAGTCAACGCGCCTGCGGCGGTCGCGCGACGACGTCGACCGTCGACGCGCGGTGGAGCGTGGGTGTCGAGAAAGAGACGTACTGTGGAGTATAGTAAACATATGATGTGTATACGATACATATATTTAGTTTTTCTCGGACCATTGGATAGTATTGTATTCAAAAGTAAAGCATGCGTGGTAATAAGGTTGGGTTGAATCCTCGCACGCGCCCGATCGCACGAAGCCGCTTTTGGTT